>Ga0210387_10000327_pt1 | contig 34424 bp, 24 predicted proteins | sample IncBWC7OmetaG_FD_160108 | JGI IMG/M metagenome (GOLD analysis project Ga0210387, IMG submission 160108) | Forest soil microbial communities from Barre Woods Harvard Forest LTER site, Petersham, Massachusetts, United States - Inc-BW-C-7-O ... | reverse complement strand
GGTGTTGTCCGCGCTCACCGTCAGGATCCGCGCTCCGTCGGGACTGAACACCGCGGAATTGACCCCGCTCTCATGCTGGAAGGTGGCCAGCAGCTTTCCGGAGCCCCCATCCCAGAGCCGCGCGGTTTTGTCCCAACTCGCCGTCAGGATTCGCGCCCCGTCGGGACTGAAGACCGCGGAACTGACCCCGCTCTCATGCTGGAAGGTGGCCAGCAGCTTCCCGGAGCCCCCATCCCAGAGCCGCGCGGTGTTGTCCACGCTCGCCGTCAGGATCCGCGCCCCGTCGGGACTGAACACCGCGGACCTGACATCGCCCTCATGCTGGAAGTTGGCCAGCGGAGTTGTCACCTTCCAACGATCCAGAATCAGTTGTTGGAAGAATCTCTCCGAAGCGATCTGGTTTTTCGGATCGAATTTCACCGCTCGCGCCAATAGGGCAATGCCTTCATTCCATTGACCGAGGTGAAACTGCCGTTCCGCCTGGTTGAAGCTCGCCCAACTCGCTTCCTCCAGCAGGGAGCCGAGTTCGCGATTCTTTGTCTCCAGGTTACGCTGCGCGGTGACTGCATCTTGCTTTTGCTTTTCGGCTTCTACGCGTCCAGTGAATCCGAAATAAGCACCGATTGACGCCGCGCATAACAAGACAAACAACACCGCAGCGGCCACCTGGAATTGACGCGCTCTGGCCTGCTCGCGCCGCTTCCGCTCACCCGAGCTCGCTTTTATATAGTCGATCTCTTCCAGACTCAGAGACGTTTGGAATTCCTTGACCAATCGTTCACCCTCAGCGACAGGAAGTCCCGGTCCAAGCAAGTCATCCTTCTGTTTTCCGCGACTGACCCAGAGTCTCAAGCTCGAATCGAGGCGATCCCGCATCCGCAGAAACTCCCGATTCTCAGCCAGCCAGCTTTTTATGCGAACCCATTCGCGCAGTAGCGCTTCGTGCGCCACGCACACGGTCACCTCTCCCTGCGGATCGGTGTCTGCCACTAACAGCCGTTTCTCGATGAATAGATCAACAAAGCCTTTCGCACCGGCTCTCTCGTCGATCCCCTCCGTGGCGACGAAATCACGGTAAGGTACCGTTCGCCGGTTCGGGACTTCCTCCTCGCCCTGACCCAAGGTTACCAGATACCGCATCACCAGAGGAAAGGCCCTCTGATCATTCAGTCCCAAAGTGCTGAAGACCGCTTCGGCGTGCTTGGCGAGCGCGCCTTTCAATTCCCCTAGTTCGCGATAATCCGACCAACGCATCAAGTCATCACCGCGGACGCTCTGCCGCTCGTAGAGCAACGACAAAACATGCTCCAGCAACGGCAAGGATTCCGGGGTGGCAGACGCAGCATCGCGCAGCGCTTGATCCAGGTGTTGACCCGTCTCCCGGTCCAGTTCGAAGTGCAGACCGGCTGCTTCGGCCGGTAACCTGATCATATTCCCGATCTCAGAAGGCGTGGGCGGCCGCAGATCGAACTTTCCACCCGGTTTGGTGAGCTCGATCAGATCTGGAAACTCCTGATACGAAGCGTAAAAGTCATTCCGTAACGTCGCCAGGAGAAAGACTCGACCGCTCCGAACCAAACCAGCGAGTGCGGAGATATACTTCTGCCGAACCTCCGGTGAAAAACCAGTGGTGAATAATTCTTCCAACTGGTCAACCACCAACGCCAAACGGGTTTTCGGTAGCTCGAACCTCTCCCTCTGCTGTCGGGCCACGTTCGCGTCGTCCGATCTTCCCGAGGTCTGGAGTTGGCGCTCTTTTTCCTCCAGGGAATGGCAACGCTGGATTTTCCATTCCCGCGCGGCGTGATCAAGCGCGTCCCGGACCCGGAGCGCGACGCTGTCGGAGTGTTCCCTCAGTTCGCTTCCAAGGTCGCGGACTGCGTTCTGTGATTCCGGGTCCGCCAAGGCCGGCAACGCAGTGGGTTCCAGCAGTGCGGCGGCCAAGGCATCGAAGCAATCACCGCCGCTTCCACCGGCTCCTGGTCTGGTTACCGACCACCGCCAGAATCCGACCCCTTCAATCGTTCCGGGTTGCGTTAAAAGCCGAAGCACGCCCGCGCGCACCAGCGAGCTTTTTCCCGAGCCGCTCGCGCCCACGATCAACACAAAAGGTCGTTGCGCTCTGACTTGTCCTTCCAAGGCTTCCAACACTTCCCCAATCGCTCTTGTTCTACCGTGGAAGATGGGCGCGTGTTCGAAATCGAAGACATTCAGCCCGCGGAACGGGCTGGATATCCACCGGCGTACTTTCTTGCTCAAGAGTTTCTGGCCTGTCTCCTGGTTTACCTGACGCCCCAGAAAATCGCGGAAATGTCCCCGGAAGAGCTCTTCAAACTCCTCCAGGTTCTGATAGTTGTTCCACGCGCCATTGAAGTTCGCCTCGCTGTTCTTCTCCCGATCCGTGAAAAACTGCTGTAAGGAGTCCCATTGCCGAATAAAGACTTCGCGTTCTTCTTTCGGTTCCAACGGCGGCGTCGGCCTCGAGCAGTTGCGGTAAACGCGCAACTGCGGCACACCCCTGTTCTTGCCTGCGTGATCCAAGGCCGAACCAATTTCGTAGTCCGTTCCCGAGCCCGGCGTGCTCCCGTCCGGCATCCTTAGCGCCGGGGCTAACAGGGTGCCAAGCCGCGACCAAAGGATGCAAATCACCAGGTCAAATTCCGCGGTGTTGGGGATTGTTCCCTGATAACCCGCGTCCAATTTCAACCTCTGATGTTCCAAAAAATAGGGACATAGAACCAACGGGCCTTGATGATCCGGTTCAGTTTTCGACGCACCATTTTCCGGCCCACCATCTTCTTCCGCCAAGCGTTGGAAGATCGAATAGGAGGCACTCACCGGCAGGTTGAACTCCGCGGCAATCGAGCGCATCACTCGTTCCGCCACATGGCGCTCCTTTTGGACGTCACCGGTCGAGGAGACGAAGATGCGGATCGTCTTCGTCAGGGCGCGCCCTGCGTTGATCGCGTCTCTTACCGTCGGCATCACCTTCAAGAGTTCGGCCGGCGTCTGGAAACGGCGCGCCGGGTCCTTCGCGAGGAGTACCTCAAGTAGAACGACGAGCGGCTGCGGGACACCATTGAGTTGTTCTATCGGCAAGGGCGCGCGCTGATGCTGATACATCACCTCCACCGAGGAGCCCCGAAATGGCGCCCGACCGATTAGCATCTCCCAGAGCGTCACGCCAAGCGAGTACAGATCCGAACGGATGTCCACGCCAAGCCCCGCGAATTGTTCGGGACTGGCAAACTCTGGGGTCCCGACAAAAACCCCAGGCGATGAAATTCCCGCTTCAGAAGCCGATTCATCGGGTGTCTTCGCCAGGCCGAGATCGATAATTTTTGCCGCGACACTTCGTTCCTCCTTCGAGCTCACCATGATGTTGGTTGGCTTGATATCCCGGTGGACAAGGTTTTGTTCGTGAACTGCGGCCAAGCCGGCGGTCACCTGCGTCGCGACTTCCAGCGCCAGCGTTACCTCCAGCCGGCCCGAGTGTTTGATCAGGTTCGCGAGCGTTTCGCCCGCGACAAACTCCATCGCGTAAAAGTAGTTCTCACCGGTTCTGCCCAGGTGGAAGACCGAGGCAACATTCGGGTGACGGACGCTTGCCGCCGCGCGGGCTTCGCGCAAAAAACGAAGCCGCGCCGATTCATCACCGAGATATCGCTCACTGATGACTTTTAGTGTCACCGGGCAGCGCAGATCGACATCGAATGCCTTGTAAGTGACACCCATCGCACCGCGACCCAACTCGACCGGTTTCCCATCTTCGCCCGTCACCAATTCATAGTGCTCAAATCGTTGCACCGCCTTTTCCAGTGTCGGCTTGACCGTTTCCTCGAAAGAAGACTCGCCGGATTCAACCCCACCAGCGAGAGCCTCGCGAAGCAGGCAAACCGGACAAAATTCCATTGCTCCAGAAAGCTCGTTACCGCAGCTCGGACAGGTACGTTGGGGTTCGGTGCTCATGGGCCTAAGCGCCCTTCAGCCGCAATCTGAGCCGAACGTAACACCACGCTCCACCGAATGCTGCCGAAAACGGCCGGCATGGCCCCTGGCAAACCGTTGTCTCGTTGCACAAGCAATTGCGCACTACGTTATCGTAGCGCGTCAAATCACGTTCCGGAACAAAATTCCTGCCGCTGGTGTCCTGCGCTGTCATGGCTGTAACTGACAAAGGCGCGCGGCACGGTAGGGCAACGGCGCAAGCGGTTGCAGAAGTCGTTTTATCGGCCTGCTCGGCTATCTGTAACTACTATCAAACGACCTGAGGGGCTAGAAATAGAGGTTGAGGAGCTAAGCCCCCTCCCTCCAAGCAATCGCCAACAATGAGCAGCCCGGGCTTGTTGCGCACCTGGCCGGGCGGCACCCCCGGCTGTCTATGGTGCTCAATTATTGTGGAAATTGTCTGAGGTCAGGCTTTCCCTGCGGATCTTCCAAGTATCGCCGTCATGGACTAAAACCCATGAACAAAGGCCCCTGTCTGCTCCACCACCACCCAAATCACAACTCCAGCTTCCTGTCGCACGTACCTCATTGCCGGCCGGAGCCACCCTGGTCATTGTGGTCACCCAATTGTGTTTGTTCCAACGCTTAAAAGACCAGTCTGCATACACCCCTTCAATGCGCTGCCGACCGTGAAATGTTCCGTGGTACGTCTCCCAAACCGCGTCCTCCGTGTAGAGCGCGGCGACGGCGGCCGGATCGTGTTTGTTGAATGCCTCGTTAAACTTCGCAGTTAACGCGTGAATCTGCTGGGCCGTTTTTGGATCGACTGTGTCTTGGGCGGCCGTCGGCAAAACAAAACCGGTCACTAGCCCGACGAAGGCTAGTAGTAGGTGCGTTTTCATCGTTTCCTCTCGGTTTTTATTATTTGGCACTGTAAAGACCCGCTGCAGGATAAAATCGTGGGAACGGGTCCACTCTGCGTGGCTCCGCCGCTGCCGCTCGTTTTGGCCTGCGAACGAATTTGTTCAATACTTTGACATGCACGAACACTTCTGACACATAGCGCTAGGTTTCGCAACTATAACCAGGAAATCCTATTTTTGGTTTAATTAGCCTAATGTAGAGCCGTTCTGGGAGACGACACTTTATCATAAATACGAGTTAAAACATTGAATAAGAACTCTTAAACAAGCGGCACATTATCAATCGCGGCGAGGTAGAATCCAAGTCCAACCGGGGCTGAAGCAATGCAGATCGTCGACACAGCTTCCTCAAATGACGTCTGCTGTTTTCCCTCATTCATAGCTGACTAAATTTCCTAATCAGCAAATGCGCCTCTGAGGCGGTGGTTACGTACCGCTTCCGGATGCTCGCCATATCTACAAGAAGAGCGACCAGGTTCTCCGCAAAGTTCAGACGTGTTACGCGCTTCGTAGTCCATGGAGTCGAGACGAAATGCTTCGTCTACGCCAAAAAAAAGTCCATCGGCTCTCCCTCTTCCCCTTTCACTGAGCGCGCGGATAGATAAACTAGTTGCACCTTAGACACGCCAAGCTGCTTGCGGATCCAGTCAAACTTTCTCCCATCCATTTTGTAATGCTATGTTCCCGGACGGGACCATCATTGCCCGACTCGCCTGGAGTTACGTCCCGTTGGAGGAAAGCAGCAAAGCCTTTGGTCGTCTCCAACTTTTCGTGCCCCGGCCACCCAAGAACGGGGTTCAGTTCATGGTCAAGGATTGACCAATCTCAAAGATTTTTACCCGAGGGAGGCCACGAAGAGGCGCATTGAAGGGTTCGTCGAATCCGTCGCGCAGGAAGTTGCATCCTTCGGGATCGGCATTACGATTATTGAGCCTGGCGGCGCGCGCACCGAATTCCGCTACGGCGGCGCGCGGGTCGCAAAGCTCATGCCCATGTACGATCAAACTCCCGCCGATAGCTTCTTGCGGATGCTCGATCCCAAGAACGGGCTGGCTCCTGGTGAACCCGGACCGAATGGCCGCGCGCATCATCGAGAACGTCGACGTGGAGCCCGCGCCGTTGCGGCTGGTGCTCGGCTCACAGGCGTTGGAAGGTACCCTGACGACCCTGCGCAAACGCATTGCCAGCTTCGAAGCGCAGACCAAGTTCGCCGCTTCGACGAACTTTCGGCCCGAGGCGTGACATCTACGGCGCTTTCTTACCAACACGACCACCTGTCGAAGCAATTAATCCAATGAAAAACACATCATCCGGGGAGCACTCCATGGAAGAAACGGACGACTTCGCTCTCACCCGACGCAAGTTTCTCCTGGCCGGAACTGCGGCGGTGGCGGCCGCCCTGGTGTCGCCCATCGCCAAAGAAGCGCAGGCCGTAGCAGCCGAAACCATGGGGAATGCAGCAGAGCCGGCGGTTTTGTCGAAGGTCGCTTTCGAAGTGAACGGCAAGCCCTGCGAATTGGAACTCGATACGCGCACCACGCTGCTCGACGCTTTGCGCGAGCACCTGCACCTGACCGGCAGCAAGAAGGGCTGTGACCACGGCCAGTGCGGTGCCTGTACGGTGCTGGTGGATGGGCAACGCATCAACTCGTGTTTGACGCTTGCGGTCATGCACCAGGACGACAGGATTACCACCATCGAAGGCCTGGGCACGCCGGAGCACCTGCATCCGGTACAAGCGGCCTTTGTCAGACACGACGGTTTTCAGTGCGGCTATTGCACGTCCGGCCAGATTTGCTCGGCCGTAGGAACGCTCCGCGAGATCAGGGCCGGAGTTCCCAGCCACGTGACCGCCGATCTCACCATCCGGCCGCAACTCACGTCGGATGAGCTGCGGGAGCGCATGAGCGGCAACATCTGTCGCTGCGGCGCTTACTCCAACATCATCGAAGCGATCAACGAAGCCGCCGGCAAACTCAACGTCACCGTATGAAGCCCTTTACCTACGAACGTGCGAAATCGCCCGCCCAAGCAGCGGCTGCGGCGGCCCGCAACCCGGACGCAAAATTCATCGCGGGCGGCACCAACCTGCTCGACCTGATGAAGCTCGAGATCGAAACGCCAAAGCATCTCATCGATGTCAACGGCCTCGGCTTCGACAAGATTGAACCCACCCCGGACGGCGGGCTGCGCATCGGAGCGCTGGTACGCAACACCGACTTGGCGGCCGACGAGCGCATTCGGCGCGACTACGGCGTGCTCTCCCGCGCGATCGTCGCGGGTGCTTCCGGGCAACTGCGGAACAAGGCTACCACGGGTGGCAACTTGCTCCAGCGCACCCGCTGCCCGTATTTCTACGACACCAACCAGCCCTGCAACAAGCGCAAGCCCGGCAGCGGCTGCTCGGCCCTTGGCGGCTACAGCCGGCAGTTGGCAGTCATCGGCGTCAGTGAGGCCTGCATCGCGACCTACCCCGGTGACATGGCGGTGGCCATGCGCGTGCTCGGTGCGAGCGTCGAGACCGTCAATGCGGACGGTACGAGGCGCACGATCCCGTTGGGCGATTTCCACAAGCTGCCGGGCACCACCCCGCATGTGGAAAACGCCTTAACCCCGGGCGAACTCATTACGGCGGTGACATTGCCCAAGCCCGTTGGCGGGACGCAGATTTACCACAAGGTGCGCGATCGAGCTTCTTACGCATTCGCGCTCGTCTCGGTGGCCGCGGTGATCCAACGCGATGGCACCGGTCAAGTCGCGATAGGCGGCATCGCGCCCCGGCCTTGGCGAGTCGAAGCGGCGGAAGGAGAGTTGCCGCGCGGGGCGAAGGCAGTGGCAGGGCCCCTGCTGAGCGGGGCAAAACCCACGGACGACAACAAATTTAAATTAAAGCTGGTCGAGCGAACGCTCGGCGCGGTGCTGGCAGAAGCGAAGGAAGCAAAAGCTTAAAGCTCATGAAATTTGATACTCCCGCTACGACTAACCCGATCGACCAGCTCAAATTCGTCGGCAAGCCAACCGACCGCATCGACGGCAAGCTTAAGACCACCGGCACCGCGCCCTATGCCTACGAACGGCACGACGTCGTGCCCAACCAGGCCTACGGCTTCATCCTCGGCGCCGGGATCGCCAAGGGGCGCATCTCCGGGATGGACCTGGACAACGCCAAGGCCGCTCCCGGTGTTATCACAATCGTCTCGACGCTCGACATGCCCAAGCTTCCCCGGAGCAAGATGAACATCGCGTGCTTGTTTGGCGGTGCGGAGATCGCGCACTATCATCAGGCTATCGCGCTCGTGGTGGCTGAAACATTCGAGCAGGCTCGCGCCGCCGCTAGCCTGATCCGTGTCGGTTATACACGCGTCCAAGGGAAGTTCGATCTTGCCGCTGAGGCCAACGACGCCTCACCCGCTGGGCCGATTGATCGCGTGGGCAACTTCGACGCCGCCTTCCAAGCGGCGCAGGTCAAGTTGGATGAGCAGTACTCCACGCCCGACCAGAGCCATATGATGATGGAGCCGCACGCGTCGCTGGCGGCGTGGGACGGCGACAAGCTGACCGTCTGGACCTCCAACCAGATGATTGCCTGGGGCAAGCGCGACCTGGCCACGACACTCAGTTTGCCTGAGGAAAATGTCCGCCTGATCTCGCCCTACATTGGCGGTGGGTTCGGCGGCAAGCTGTTCTTGCGTGCCGACGCTGTGTTGGCAGCGCTCGGGGCCAGGGCGGCTGGCCGTCCGGTCAAGGTGGCGCTGACCAGGCCCATCATGGCCAACAACACCACGCATCGTCCGGCGACCATCCAGCGCATCCGCATCGGCGCGAACCTCGATGGAAAGATCACCGCCATCGCGCACGAGAGTACCTCGGGCAATCTCCCTGACGGTAAGCCCGAGACGGCGGTCGCGCAGACCAAGCTGCTTTACGCGGGCGCCAATCGCCTGACCTCCATGAAGCTGGCGACCCTCGACCTGCCGGAGGGGAACGCCATGCGCGCACCCGGCGAGGCACCGGGCCTGATGGCGCTGGAGATTGCCATGGACGAGATGGCCGAGAGGCTGGGACTAGACCCGGTCGAGTTCCGTGTTCTTAACGACACCCAGGTCGATCCCGAAAAACCGGATCGGCCCTTCTCCCAACGTCAGCTCGTCAAATGTCTGCGCGAGGGAGCAGAACACTTTGGCTGGAACAAACGCAATCCGAAGCCGGGCCAGGTGCGTGAGGGCCGCTGGCTGGTCGGCATGGGCATGGCGGCAGGCTTTCGCAACAACCTGCTCATCAAGTCAGCGGCGCGGGTGCGGTTAGGCCGTGACGGCGTGGTGACGGTAGAGACCGACATGACCGACATCGGCACCGGCACCTACACCATCATCGCGCAGACCGCCGCCGAGATGATGGGCGTGCCGCTGGACAAGGTCGTCGTGCTGCTGGGCGATTCGAGCTTCCCGGTTTCGGCGGGCTCGGGCGGCCAGTTCGGCGCCAACAATTCAACCGCCGGCGTTTACGCCGCGTGCATGAAGCTGCGCGAGGCCATCGCCCAGAAATTGGGTTTTAACCCGACCGATATTGAGTTTGCCGATGGCAAAGTGCGTTCGGGTGACCGCAGCGCGTCGCTGGCGGAAGCGGCTGGTGACGATGGTCTTTCGTTCGAGGACGGAATTGAATATGGCGACCTTGCCAAGAAGTACCAGCAGTCGACCTTTGCCGGACACTTCGTCGAGGCAGCGGTTCATTCGTTCACCGGCGAGACCCGCATCCGCCGGATGCTCGCCGTCTGCGCGGCGGGGCGCATTCTTAATCCCAAGACGGCGCACAGCCAGGTGATCGGCGCGATGACGATGGGCGTGGGTGCCGCGCTGTCGGAGGGACTCGTCGTCGATAAGCGGCTGGGCTTCTTCGTCAACCATGACCTTGCGAGCTATGAAGTGGCTGTTCATGCCGACATCCCGCACCAGGAAGTAATCTTCCTGGACGAGGTCGATCCGATCTCCTCGCCGATGAAGGCCAAGGGCGTGGGTGAACTCGGCCTGTGCGGAGTAGGGGCGGCGATTGCCAATGCGATCTACAACGCTACCGGTGTCCGCGTGCGCAATTATCCGATCACTTCCGACAAGCTCATCGACGGGCTCCCGGAAATGGTTTGATTCACTGCATCCCTTGGAGGCAAGTGCGACTGACATGGATCGGTTAGTCGGGAAGTACCCGTTGCCGATCCATGCTAGTTGGGTGAGACGTTACGCATTGGTTGAGCACTTGATGGGAGGCAAGATCGCAGTTATTAGCATCGTGGCATCCGGTCGGTCTGAAAGCATTAGTCTTAGTCGCGCCATCGCCGCCCGTCCAATGTTCGTTCCGGAAGAGCAGCGCAAGCAAATGGTCGAGGCGTACGGCACGCGCCAAGGCGTAGAATTATTGATTGAACACGTCCTAACAGCTGTCCCGAATGGCTAAGATCATTGTGAGGCGCCTCGATGGGCGAATGGCTTTTGTCCCGGAGGGACAGCACGATAGTAGCCAGGCACGAAGTGCCTGGAATCATGAGGAAAATAGCCCTGTCCCAGGGGGACGTGAACCGATCTCAGCTTAGATCAGACGCAAGTAATAAACACTTAGTAAAGCAATGTTTTAGTAAGTCAAGTCGCTTTGATGATTCCTCTCCCAGCCAGAGTTCCTCCTGATGGGCATCCGAATCCGTTTTTGTTTACTTGCGATCAAGTTTCGCTGAATCGACCTTCTCTGATGACTCGAAAAATGCCGGCTTCTGCTCGCCCCAGAACTGGAAATCGACGTGACCCAGTGCTGCACCAGGCGATTATCGCGGCGGCAACGGAGGTGCTGGTCAAGGAGGGGCCGACTCGTTTTACGATTGAGGCGGTGGCAAAATTGGCCGGATGCGGCAAACCCACGATCTATCGATGGTGGCCCTCACGGCCTGCTTTGCTATTGGAGGTCTACGACCAGGCTGTTAAACAAGAACTGTTGCCACCCGAAGGAATGGATCTGGCGAAGGATCTCGCCGACATGTTGCGACAAGTCTGGCGAGTGTGGCGAGAGGATTCGATGGGCTCACTTTATCGCCTGATCCTCTCCGAAATGATGCTCGAAAAAGAAGGGGCCCGTTATTTGCGCGAGGTCTTTATTCCGAGACGTCAGGCTTTTACCGCGATCGCATTTCAAACGGCAAAGGATCGCGGAGAAATTCCCCCGGAAACAGACATCAAGTTGTTGATGGATCTCTTGTATGGCTATTCGCTCTTCCGCCTGATAACGGGACAACTCGACGACGATCAGATCCCTGACCGGATTGGAGCCACCATTGCCAGGATTGCGCGGAGCGGCATTTCCAGTTCTGCGCGTACGGAAAAGCGTCGAAAGGTCCGGACTTAACTTACTCGCGTTCCGCCAACGATTTTAAAAGCCACCCGATGGCCGTTGGGCCAAGCGACCCCCAAGACATCAGAGTAAGGGAACTCGGCAATGCCAATGCCGGGTGCGAGGTTCTTGAGAGCGGAGTTGTCAAAGCCTAAGCGGCGGCAGTTAGAACTAGCCAAGCCCTAATTGAAAGACAAGTTTATGGCGCCACAAGAACAAACCAAGCTAACGACCTATTCAGATCGAATCATGAGCACTCTGTATTCCACCAAAGTTACCGCAACTGGCGGCCGTCATGGCCAGATCCGCAGCGAGGATGGGCTGCTTGATATGAAGCTGGCCCTACCCCGTCAACTCGGCGGCAAGGGAGATGCAACCAACCCGGAGACGCTTTTCGCCGGCGGCTATGCCGCCTGCTTCGAGAACGCGCTCCTACACGTAAGCCGCGATGCGGGGCTAAGATTTGCGGACCAAGACGTTGAAGTCATTGCTGAAATTGGTCTCAGTCGCAACGCCTCGGGAGGCTTCGTGCTCTCTGCCGCACTCGCGGTCACTGTCACAGGAGTCGACCAGAAGAAGGCCGAAGAGTTGGTTGAGGCTGCAGACAAAATCTGCCCCTATTCCAATGCTATTCGGGGCAACGTCGAGGTTGGGATCATCGTTTCGGCTCGTTGAGCACTGCACAGTAACAGTCCAGCGCCCCAAGGCCGGCGACCAACGCCAGAGCCCTAGCCGAGAAGCAGGCAGATCACCCTGAGAATCCTGCTCCCAACCTTGCCAGTCGCTTCAACCCTGCCGTCAATTTCCTTTTTCTTACTTGAGTAATTCAGAGACGTGTCGAAAGGTCCACGGAGCCATTACCTGCGAAATACCACATGAAACGAGATGTCTGATTTTACCTTAGACAGGTGTAGCAACGCAGAAAAAAAATGTACGTAGACCCGCTACAATTTTCTACAGTTTTACTTCTACTAGATTCCACTGGTTTCAACCCTAATGGCACTTTCCTGGGCAGACGGTGGAAAGCAGCGCCGTATTTTAAGGTTCAAGTCCCCCCGAGCACCAATCTTGCTTCATAATCGATGAATTCTTTGATTCGCATTGTCACAATCAAGCTCGGCCCGCGTTCCTATCCCGTTCATATCGGCGAAAATCTTCTGGACGAGACCGGTCGAATCTGCCGGGGCCTCCTGTTAAAAGGCCGTGCTGCGATTGTCAGCGACAGGAAGGTCGCCGACCTCTACGGCGAACGAGTGTCAGAGGCTCTGGCCAAGGAAGGATTCAAAGCTTCTGCGCATCTGGTCGATCCGGGAGAACCCTCGAAGTCATTCAGTGTGGCCGCCGCGTTATGCGAGGACTTTGCGCGCCATGGAGTCGATCGGCAAAGCTTTGTCGTGGCTTTGGGTGGTGGGGTGGTCGGTGACCTGGCAGGATTCGCCGCGGCCATCTATTACCGGGGCGTCCCCGTGATTCAGATTCCCACGACGATCATGGCCCAGGTGGACAGTTCGGTTGGCGGAAAGACCGGCATCAATTTGAGCGCCGGCAAAAATCTCGTGGGAGCGTTCCATCAGCCCATCGCGGTTCTTGCAGATACGACTACTTTGGCAACACTCGGGCGGCGCGAGTGGAACGAAGGTTTTGCCGAAGTGATCAAGTACGGCGTCATTCGAGAAAAAGGGCTTCTCGCCGAGTTGCGAGATAGCACATGGAACCTTCCGGATCTGGTCCAGCGCTGCGTCGAGATCAAGTCCTCGTTCGTGGAGGAAGACGAAAGAGAAACCACTGGAAGCCGTGCCGTGTTGAACTTTGGCCACACGCTTGGCCACGCGATTGAAGCGGTCGCCGGTTACGGAACGCTTCTTCACGGTGAAGCAGTCGCCTTGGGAATGGTGGCAGCGGCTCATGTGTCCGCAGAACGAGCCGGTTTGCAGCAAGAAGATATCGAGGAACTGGTGAGCGTGATCGGGCGACTGGATCTCCCGACAAAACTGCCCGTTCGACTGTCGCGCGACCGGATCCTGGAGAAAGTCTTTGCCGACAAGAAATTCGTGAATGGAAAAATTCGCTTTGTCGTGACTCCCAAACTCGGAAGGGCCCTCCTGGTCGAGAACATCACGGTCGAAGACCTCGAATCCGGGCTGAGAGCGATCGACCCCTCAGAAACGTGACTCGAAAAGAGGCCTTCATTGCTCTGAACATGGTCCCCCATCTCGGGCCGGTGCGCTTGCGACGCCTGCTCGACATCTTCGACTCTCCCGACCGGGTGCTATCAGCAAAGCGGAACGAATTGCAAGCTGTCGACGGCTTGAATCAGGCCCTGATTGACTCGTTGGCGTCCTGGGAATCTGCCGTGGACTTACAGGGGGAACTGGCTCGTATTCATGAATTTGGAGCGACGGTCCTGACTTTCGAAGACGCCGATTACCCGACCTTGCTGCGCGAGATCCACGATCCACCGACTGTCCTTTACGTATGGGGCAAACTTGAGCCGAGAGACCATCATGCGATAGGAATCGTCGGCTCCAGGCGGACTTCCCACTACGGACTGGAATGCGCAAAAAAGATATCCTACCAGATCGCCTACGCGGGCCTCACCGTCGTCAGTGGTCTGGCGCGTGGTATTGACACAGCATCCCACCAGGGAGCGTTAGCTGCCAAGGGCCGGACTGTCGCCGTTTTGGGAACTGGCCTGCACCATTTGTATCCAGCAGAGAATCGTCCACTTGCCGAAAAAATCGTTTCCGCCGGTGCAGTGGTCACCGAGTTCCCCATGGATACGACACCGGATCGACAAACGTTCCCGATGCGGAATCGAATCATTAGCGGCTGGGGATTCGGCCTGCTGGTTGTCGAGGCCGGAATCAACAGCGGGGCGTTGATCAGCGCTTCACAGGCCGCAGACCAAGGACGCAATCTTTACGCTGTTCCCGGCCCAATCGATCGGCCGACTTCGCACGGCACGAATCGTCTGATTCAACAGGGGGCAAAGCTCGTGATGAGTGTCGACGACATTCTGGAAGATCTGCAAACGCTGTTCCCGAAGGCGCCCGAGCTTCGTCCGAGCAAGCCGCCCGACATCGAAGGAGATCTCTTGAAGGTGTACGAAGCAATTACATCGCGAGAAACTCCCATCGACGAAATCATTCAACGCTCCGGCCTCGGAGCGAGTTTGGCGACGGTCGCCTTGCTCCAACTGGAGATGCGCCACCTCGTAAAGCAGTTACCAGGCAAGTATTTCGTCAAGCTCCTCTAGCGCATTTTTGGTTGCTAGTTGCCAGGTTGCCCTCTACCTTCCCGACCTTTGAGATAACTAATGCCGCTGCGCCGGGTCGGGCGTAGATTGTGGAAAATGGGAAAAACGCTGGTCATTGCAGAAAAACCTAGTGTGGCACAGGATGTGGTCCGCGCTCTTGGGAAATTCGAGAAGAACGGCGACTACTTCGAAAACGAGAGCTACGTCGTTTCCTCGGCCATCGGTCATTTGGTCGAACTTTGCATGCCCGGGGAACTCGATAAGAAGCGGGGCAAATGGAGCTTCCAGAACCTCCCGATCATCCCGGAACAATTCGAGCTCAAGCCCATTGAGAAGACAGAGAGCCGCTTCAAACTCCTTAAGCGGCTGATGAAACGAGACGACATCGATCTCATCATTAACGCCTGCGACGCCGGACGCGAGGGCGAATTGATCTTCCGTTACCTGGTCAAGCTCGCCGGAATTCACAAGCCGCTCAAGCGCCTTTGGCTCCAGTCGATGACCCTGCAGTCGATCAAGTCCGCGTTTGATCGACTTCGCACGGATGCCGAAATGATTCCGTTGGCCGAGGCGGCCGTTTGCCGCTCCGAGAGTGATTGGCTCGTCGGGATCAATGCCACCCGAGCGATGACCGCTTTCAACTCCAAAGTGGGGGGATTTCAACTGACTCCGGTGGGTCGCGTGCAAACACCGACGCTCGCGATTCTGGTGGAACGCGAAGTGCGCATCCGGTCCTTCGAGCCCAGAACATACTGGGAACTGATGGCCGATTTCGATGTCCAGAAGGGCAGTTATCGGGGCCGATGGTTCGACGAACATTTCGCTAAAGAGGCTGACGAGGAGCGAAAAGCCGAACGTATCTGGGACAGGGCAAGAGCCGAATCGATCTTGGCCAAGGTGCTCGGAAAAGAGGGAGACGTTACTGAGGAAAAAAAGGCGACCACCCAGGCGCCGCCGCTCCTGTATGACCTGACCTCCTTACAGCGCGAAGCCAACTCCCGGTTCGGATTCTCAGCAAGGCGCACGCTGCAGATCGCCCAGCAACTCTACGAGCGTCACAAGGTCATCACTTATCCGAGAACAGATTCGAGATATTTACCGGAGGATTACCTCGGTACAGCCAACCATGTGTTGTCGAGCCTGGTCGACCCGACGCTGGCACCGCACGCGCGAAAGGTCCTCCAGAACGGGTGGTTGAAACCTACCAAACGAATATTCAACAACGCAAAGATAACCGATCATAACGCGATCATTCCAACCGATCAGGTTCCGAGAAATCTCGACGAAGCGCAAACGCGCGTCTTCGACATGGTCGCACGGCGATTCGTTGCGGTCTTCCATCCGCCCGCCCAATTCGAGGTGACAACTCGCATTACCAGAGTCGAAGGGGAAGCCTTCAAGACGGAAGGACGGATTATCAAGGATCCGGGTTGGCTGGCCGTTTACGGACGACAGGCGACAGGCGAGGAGCAGGGCGATTCACTCGTCGATCTGGTGTCGGGTGAACGCGCTTTGACACGAGATGTTGAGATCGTTGAGTGCCAGACGAAGCCCCCTCCACGGTTTTCGGAAGCGACTTTGCTCTCTGCCATGGAAAGCGCCGGCAAACTGGTCGAAGACGAAGAACTCAGGGAAGCGATGGCCGCAAGGGGACTGGGCACACCGGCGACTCGGGCCGCGATCATTGAAGGCTTGGTTTACGACGAGTACATCGGCCGCGAAGGTAAAGAACTGATCGCCACCTCCAAAGGCATCTCCCTCATTACCCTGCTTCGAGGAATCGGGATTAACCTTCTCTCTTCGCCGGAACTCACGGGGGAATGGGAATATCAACTGAAGCTGATGGAACAGGGTCGCCTTGAACGGTCTTCATTCATGGCAAAGATTAAGGATCTGGCCCGTGAAATCGTTCACAAGGCGAAGAATTTCGAGAGCGACCGTATTGAAGGAAGCTATCTGACGATTGACGCGCGTTGCCCGAAATGCGGTGCGTTGCATCTGAAAGAAGACTATCGAACCTATCACTGCGAAACATGCGGATTCCGTCTGTACAAGAATATTGCCAGCCGCCAATTGAGTCCGGAAGAAATCAGCGCGCTGGTAACCGATCGCAAAGTCGGACCACTGAACGGATTCCGCAGCAAGACCGGTAAACCGTTCTCCGCAATCCTCATTCTGAACGAAGAGAACAAACCCGAATTTGAGTTTAATAACAACGGGAGCGGCGACCGGGTCGTCATTGATCCGCAGCAGCACCCGGTCGTAGGCAAATGCCAGGTGTGCGAAGGTGGACAAGTCTACGATACAGGCGCCGCTTACATCTGCGAAAACGTCGCCAAAGGGAGTTGCTCCTTCAAGGTGAACAAAACCATTCTTCAATGCGAGATTCCCCCGGACCAAATGCGGAAAATGCTCCTGGAAGGCAAGAGCGACCTTTTAAAACGATTTATTTCCAAAAAGGGCAGGCCATTTGACGCCGTTCTGACACTGCAAAAGGGTAAGATCGGCTGGGAATTTGTGAAGCGGCCGGCCCGACGCAAGGCGAAAGCCGAGTAAATCTAACCCGGCGAGACGTCGTCTGGGTTTTGAGTCGCTTGCAGGTTAGGCCGGTTGCCCGATCTTTTCTTCCCGCTTTTTGGTATCTATCGCCTTCGCGGGTGTCTTCAGCACGACCGGCTTTGCGTCGACATCCGGTTTTTTCGGTTTTGCAGCCTGTTCGAGGAAAATTGCCTGAGCATCAAACCGTTCGCCATCAATTGGTCTCCGAACGTACGTAGGTTCTGGCCCTTGTTCCCGAGCTTTAGTATTATCCCTCCAATAGGTATCCAGGATCTGATCGATACGGGAGCGCAGTTCCGGATCTTCAATCGGGAAGCACGTTTCGACGCGTCGAAAAAAGTTGCGCGCCATCCAGTCCGCGCTCGCCAGATAAACCTCGGGCCGTCCCGCATTCTCAAAGCGCATGATCCGGCTATGTTCAAGAAACCTGCCGATGACACTTCGCACCGTGATATTGTCGCTTGTTCCCGGGGCTTTCGACCGAAGACAGCAAACTCCGCGCACCAATAGCTTGATTTTCACTCCGGCTTGGGAAGCCCGGTAGAGAGCCTGGATCACTTCGGGATCCACCAAAGAGTTTACTTTACCAAAGATCCCAGACGGCTTGCCCTTCTTGGCGTTTTCCGCTTCGCGTTCGATCATCTCCAGAACAAAAACGTGGAGCGCTTTCGGTGCGGCTTTGATTTTCTTTAAGTCCGGAAAAACTGAAACGCCTGTCAACCAGTTAAATAGTTCGGCACTGTCGTTCGTCAGATCGGGGTCGCACGTCAACAAGCCTAGATCTGTGTAGAGTTTGGCGGTGGAAGGGTGGTAATTCCCGGTACCAAGGTGAAGATAACGTCTGAGACCATCCTCTTCCCGACGGACAACGAGAGCCAATTTCGCGTGGGTTTTCAGGCCGACAATCCCGTAAACAACGTGAACACCTGCTTCCTGCAAAGTTCTTGCCCACTTGATGTTCGCGGCTTCGTCGAACCGCGCCTTCAGCTCGATAATCACCGTAACCTGTTTCCCGCTCTCGGCCGCCTCGGCCAACGAGGTGACGATCTGGGAATCTCCGCTGGTCCGATACAACGTTTGCTTGATCGCCAGCACGTTCGGATCCTCAGCCGCCTGCTCAATAAAATCGAGAACGGTCTGAAAGGCTTCGTAGGGATGATGCAGGAGAATCGGTCGACGCCGGATCTGGGAGAATATATCCTCGTGAGCTGACGAAGCGGTGACAATCGCCGGCACTAAAGGCCGAAATTTAAGATCCGGTCGATCGACTTCAGAGATCACCGGCATCAGACGCAGAAAGTTAATCGGTCCGTCAACTTGGTAGAGATCGTCGTTCGTAAGATTAAAGGTTTGCAACAATTGGTCGGTGATATGGCCCGGGCAATCCTTCTGGACTTCCAATCGGACGGCGTTACCCCGGCTTCGTTTGCGCAGTTCAAGCTCGATCGCCTTCAGCAGGTTGTCGGTTTCTTCCTCGTCGAGGTAGAGGTCGCTGTTCCTGGTGACGCGGAATTGGTAAGCGCCCTTGACTTGTACACCATGGAAGAGCGAGCTGACGTGCGCCTGGATCAGATTTCCGATAAAAATATACCGGTACATTCCGCTCTTGCCGGCCCGGTAGGGAACCAGCCGCGGCAAGATACGCGGAACCTGAACGACCGCCAGATTCGTGTTGAGATCCGCCCCTTCCAACTCCACGGCAACGTTGAGACTTTTGTTCAGGAGTTGAGGAAAGGGATGAACCGGATCGACGGCCAGCGGCGTTAAAACCGGGTAGACAGATTTCTCGAAATAGTTCGTGTAGTGTTGTTTTTCTTCGTCCGTAAGTTCGTCGTAGCGGAGAAAAAAAATGTTGTTCTGTTCTAAAACCGGGACGAGCTCTTCGTTCCAGAGGCGATATTGGTCATCCACCATCTTGCGCACTCGTACCGAAATTGCAGCCAATTGCTCGCTTGGACTGAGCGCGTCGGGACCCGGAGCGCTGATATTACTCAATCGTTGCTGTTTCAATCCGGCGACGCGTACCTCGAAAAATTCGTCGAGATTTGACGCCACGATACACAGGAATTTCACACGCTCCAGGAGAGGATTCTTAGAATCCTGTCCTTCTTCCAGCACGCGTTGGTTGAACTCTAACCAACTCAGTTCGCGATTGATATAGAGTGAGGGATCAGCGAAGGCTGCGGTGGATTCTTGGTCCATGGTTTGCTTTCTGGAAAGCTGTTTTCTGCCTATCTTTTTCTGCATCCTGAGCCCCCGCCCATCGTTGCGGCCAACCTACATCTGTCACGATTCCGTAACAGAGCGTTATCCTCTATCCGTAGCTGCAAAGTGTGGCGACCGTCAAGCGGCCGCCACGTCATTCGAGCCAAACTACGCATGGCGGCGGCCGAAAAGGTCGAACGACGCAGCTACGCTCTGAGGACCATCACCCGAAATCGGCTGGAGGGTCAATCGCGACGGTTGCCGGACAGGAGAGGCAGCAAATAAAAGAGCAGGTAGCCGAGAGACGTCAGGAAAGCGGCGACGTAGGTCAATGCAGCCGCATTGAGCACCCGATTAACCGCGGCAATTTCGGCCGGCCCCCGAATAAAGCCCATATCGATGAGAACTTTTTTGGCCCGATTCGAAGCGTCGAACTCGACGGGGAGCGTGACCAAATTGAACAACATAATGACGCCCCAGGCAATGCACATGATTAACAGCATCGGTCGAAGCAGGCCGGTCATGAACCCGACAACCGGAAGAAACGCCACGGCCATATTGGCGTACCCGGCGAGCCCGGCGGCAGCCATCCGCATATTCAAGGGAGCGTAAGCCATCTGATGCTGAATCGCGTGGCCGGTCTCATGCGCCGCCACCCCGACGGCGGCAGTCGATGCCCCGCGAAAATTTCCTGTAGAAAGCACCAACCTCTTGTGCATCGGGTCATAGTGATCCCCCAGCATCTCGTTCGATTCCACGATTTCCACGTCGTAAATGCCGGATGCCGCCATAATTCGTGCCGCGACCTCGGCTCCCGTCATGCCCGACGAAGCCGGAACCTCGCTATACTTCGCGTACGCTGCTTTTACCCTCCAGGTCGCCCAGAGTGAAAGGGCCAGCGTCCCAAGGAATAGGAAAATGCTAAATGCAGTCATCTTGTCGGAAGATACTACGCTCTTTTGCGACAGCAAAGCGATCCCACTTTGCGTTTTTTTCTTCTTTTCGACCTTGGAACCGGTGGTTAACTTAAAAGCTTATGGGGAACCTTTTTCAGGGATACGTACCCGAGACTTTCTTCGACGAGATGTTCGAACCCACCGGCAACGTCCGCGGGCACTATGAACGGCTCCTCGCTCGCTACACCGGAATGTCGAGCGAAGAATTCCAGAAAAAACGTGACCTTGCCGACAACGCCTTTCTCACGCAGGGAGTCACTTTTACCGTCTACAACGATCAGGAAGGGACCGAACGGATTTTTCCCTTCGACTTGATCCCTCGCATCATTCCCCGCGCCGAATGGGAACATGTGGAACGCGGGCTAAGTCAACGAATCACGGCTTTGAATCTGTTTCTGCATGATATCTATCACGACCAGAACATCGTACGCGATGGCATTGTTCCGGGCGAGATTATCCACAGCGCCGCCCATTTTCGACCTGAGTTCATGGGCTTTGATGTGGCTAAAGATATCTACATCCATATCTGCGGCACCGATCTGATCCGTGATCAGGATGGCAATTATCTCGTGCTCGAGGACAATGCCCGCTCCCCTTCGGGCGTCTCCTATTTGCTGGAAAACAGGCAGGCGATGAAGCGGGTGTTTCCCAACCTGTTCTCGCGCTACCTTGTTCGGCCGGTCGACACCTATTGCCTTGAGCTTCTGGACGTTCTCCGTTTCATCGCTCCCAGGAGCAACCCGGACCCCACCGTCGTGTTGCTCACGCCCGGGATCTATAACTCCGCTTACTTCGAGCATTCCTTCCTGGCGCGGACGATGGGGATCGAAATTGTCGTCGGCGCTGACCTGGTGACTCAGGAGGGTATCGTTTATATGAAAACGACGCGAGGCTTGAAACGCGTCGATGTCATTTATCGCCGGATCGATGATGACTTTCTCGATCCGCAGGTATTCAGACCCGATTCGGTGCTGGGTGTTCCTGGAATCGTCGATGCCTACCGTCGAGGCAATGTCAGTCTGGCTAACACGATCGGTACCGGCGTGGCAGACGACAAGGTGACGTACTATTTCGTGCCGAAAATGATCCGTTACTACCTGGATCAAGATCCGATTCTTCCCAACGTCGAGACCTATCTTTCGCACTTCGATACGGATCGAAAATACATTCTCGAAAATCTGGACAAACTGGTGGTTAAATCAGCCAACGAAAGCGGCGGCTACGGAATGCTGATGGGCCCACAGTCCACCGCCGAGCAACGGGAAAGCTTTCGACAGGCCATCGAAAAAAATCCACGCAACTATGTTGCTCAACCGGTCATCCGGCTGTCGCGTTCTCCCTCGTTCTGCGATGATCATTTCGAAGGAAGGCACATCGATCTCCGCCCCTACATTCTGTACGGAGAAAAGATCACCATTATCCCGGGAGGTTTAACGCGAGTCGCCCTCCGAAAAGGCTCGCTGGTCGTCAATTCCTCACAGGGCGGCGGGAGCAAAGACACATGGGTGCTGAACGATTAAGAATTCAGAACGGGTCACGTAAATTATGTTAAGCCGAGTCGCCGACGCACTTTTTTGGTTGAGCCGCTACACGGAACGCGCGGAAAACAATGCCCGCATGATGGATGTCAATCTCCAGCTCATGCTCGATGTGCAGCCGCTCACCAACAATCAACATTGGGAATCGATTATTTTCACCCTGGAAGACACGAAACTCTTTGATAAACTTTATCCCGGAATTGCCGGTGACGCCGTCGTCGATTTCGTGACCTTCGAACGGAAGAACCCCAACTCCATTTACTCCTGCATCGCTACCGCGCGCGAAAATGCCCGCACCGTGCGCGAACAAATCTCCGTCGAGATGTGGGAGCAGATTAATCGGATGTATTTGTTTTTCTTTTCCGGCGACGCGAAGCGGCTGTTTAAAAATAGCACCTACGAATTCTTCAAATGGATCCTGGAAGGATCTCAACTGTTCCAAGGTGTTACCGACGCGACCATGGCGCATGACGAAGGCTGGGAATTCATTCGCTTAGGAATGTTCCTGGAACGCGCTGATCGAACTTCCCGGATTCTGGACATCAAGTACCACATCCTGTTGCCAAGCGGTGAACAGATCGGCGGTAACGTCGACACCGTCCAATGGATGGCGGTTCTGAAGTCATGCAGCGCACTAGAACCCTATCGGAAGCATTATCGAGGCCAGGTTGTGCCGTGGAAAGTCGTAGAATTTCTGGTCAAGAATCAGACGTTTCCTCGATCAATTCTCTTCTGCGTTGATTCCCTCGACTTCGCACTTCACAAGATCACTGGAGTCGATCGAGGAGATTTTCAGTACAAGGTGGAAGCAGAGCGCCTTTCCGGTAAGCTCCTGGCCGATCTCTGTTTCGTCACCATCGACGAGATTTTCCGTACCGGACTTCACGAATACCTGGACAGGATGCAGGGACGCCTGATCGTGATCAGCAAGGCCATCTACAAAGAGTTTTGCGAGTGGCTTGAGGAAGGTCAGGAGGAGGAAGAGCAGGAGGAGACCCAGCCGAAGCAATTCCAGGAACAAAAAAGGTGAATCTGGAGTCAGCAGTTCCAGAAGTTCGGTCAGAAAAGGCTTGGCCGGTACAAACGAACTACCTTATCTCCTTGACTCCGACGTAGTCCCTGAGCGCTTCAGGAATCAGGATCGATCCGTCGGGTTGCTGATAGGTCTCCACCAGCGCCACGTAGAGCCGAGGAAGAGCGGTCCCTGAGCCATTCAGGGTATGACAAAAGCGGTTTTTTCCGTCCACGTCCTTAAACTTCAGATTCATCCGGCGCGCCTGATAATCTTCCGCATTCGAACAACTCGAAACCTCCAGATACCGGTCCTGGCCGGGGGCCCAGACCTCTATATCGTACGTTTTCGCCATACTGAACCCGAGGTCGCCGGTGCAAAGCTCGATCACTCGGTAATGCAGTCCAAGTCTCTTCAGCACTTTCTCTGCGTCGGCCGTCAGCTTCTCAAGTTCCTCATAGGAGCTTTCCGGGACCGTGATTTTGACCAGTTCCACTTTATCAAATTGGTGTATCCGGATGATTCCCCGCGTGTCACGACCTGCGGATCCTGCCTCCCGCCGAAAGCAAGGCGTGTGAGCGACTAAATGTTTTGGCAACTCTCCGTTAGCCAAAATCTCGTCCCGATAAAGATTAGTCAAAGGCACCTCCGCAGTGGGAATCAAAAAAGTTCGTCCCTCCTCCAGCCCATACGCGTCTTCCTCGAACTTGGGCAACTGTCCGGTGCCGACCATGCATTCACGTCGCACGAGATGAGGCGGACAGATTTCCACATAGCCGTGCTCGGTCGTGTGGAGGTCCAGCAAAAACTGGATCAAACCACGATGCAGCCGTGCTCCGAGGTTGGTAAAGCAGACAAAGCCGGCACCGCTGATTTTGACAGAACGCTCGAGATCAAAAAGGCCTAGCTTTGTTCCCAAATCAACGTGATCTAAAGGCTGGAAACTAAAGACGGGTTTTTCACCCCAGACGCGCACCTCGAGATTGCCGCCGGCATCGGCTCCTATTGGAGCCTTCGCGTGAGGCAGGTTAGGTATACCGAGTAATAGGTTCGTCTGGGATTCGTCGGCGACAGCAACCGCTTCATTCAAACAGACAATCCGTTCACCGATGGCCCTGACTTTTGATTCCTGCTCGGCGCTGGATTCCTTCTTCGATCGTAGCATCCCGATCTCTTTGCTCAGCTTGTTTCGTTCGGCATTTAACTGCTGAAGCTGAGTCTCCAACCGGCGCCGTTCCGAATCGATCCTTAGAACTTCGTCGACCTGTGGAGCCAGTTCCGCGCTGCGCGTGGTCAGGCGCTCGCGAATGAAATCAGGTCTCTCTCGTATCAGACGAATATCCAGCATGACGGGACGCTATACCGCCTCCCGACCGAGTAAAAGAAAATCGTCGATCATCGCGGAGTATCGATCGCCCGCCGGTTGCCAGTGGCACTGATCTAATCCCCGTCACCCATCGTATTAGTCGTCGGCTTTGCTTTTCCGTTGGGTGTCTCCTTGTCGCTCTGTTTGCCCTCTTCCGGATTTGCCCGGTTCCTTGACGCCACATCTACCTCGCGCAGCCCGGGGATACTCGCGTATCCCTCAAATTTTGCCGTCAGAACCGGATCATCTTTGTTCGGTTTGCCGCTTGGCATTTTAAAATCAAACACGCTGACACCGTAGCGACGAACCCCGTCGTAGGTACGCCCGTCTGTGGAACCTACCATGACAGGGTTGCCGGTGGATTTTTCTTTGCCCAGATAGATCATCACGTGCGTAATCGGAATATCCCGATCGACCTGATAGGTGCCGGACCAGAACATAAGATCGCCCGGTTTGAGATCGTCGAGCTCAAAAGAATCTCCGCTTCGGCTCAGCACCGCACGAAAATCGCTGTTCTTACGGACCCAGGCGTATTGGCCGGCCGAATCTCTCGGGACATCTTTGAATCCGGCGTTGGTTAGCACGTAATAGATGAAACCCGAACAATCCATTCCCCCCGCCGCGGGATCCGCAGACCCGTACTTGTAACTCAAATTTTGCTCGGTGAGCGCGAGCGAGTTGCGAATCAATCGTTGAACTTCCGCGGGCTGCTCCGAGAATTCGCGAAGTGCTTCGGGTTTTAAGGTGGCCGGCGGAGCGGCGGGTTCGGACTTGTCTTTGGAAGCAGGACCAGATTCTTCCTCGCCGGCAGCTGTTTGTGCACCATCCTGCTTCGACTCTGTGGAGGATTCCGAACCAGGTTTCGATTTCGTGTCCTTGCTAGAAGTGCCCGGTTTCGGGGTCGGCGATTCACCTGTTGAATCAGCATCCTTAGCCGTCGTCTTCTTGGAGGATAAATGTTTGCTAGTCGATTTTCGGTGTCGCCTTGGAGTCGGGCTTGGCTGGTCGTCCGAGTCTTCCGTAAAAGTGTTCTTTACGTTGTTCCCAAGCCTGCCGAGGGACCGATAAACATTATTCAAGGTCCTGTCTTCGCCACGGACCGGCAGAAGGGCCGTGCACCACAGCAAACAGATGGCGAAGAACCTTTTTATCATGTCACGGCGATTTGTTCGAGAAGCTCTCTGTTTAGACGAATCCCAGCGTGAAAGTTTTCAATCGCGAAGTTTTCGTTAGGCGAATGGGCCTTGCAGTCCGGCAATGCCAATCCCAGCAACAAAGTATCGATCCCCAGGATCTCCTTAAACGATTGGGTGATTGGAATGCTCCCTCCCTCCCGTATAAAAGCGACCGGCCGACCAAATGTCTCGGCAAGCGCCTTTTGGGCGGCCTTGCCAAAGGCCGAATCCGGCTCGACCAGATATGCCTTACCCGAATGCTGCTGCACAATCTCCATTTCCACCGAGTCGGGGCACTGGCGTTGCAAAAATTCCATAATGACCGGTCTCAATTCGGACGGATCCTGAGCAGGCACCAGGCGAAATGAAAGTTTGGCCGTCGCCTTGCTCGGCACAATAGTCTTCGGTCCTTCCCCCTGATAACCGCTCCCAAAACCATTCACCTCCGCTGTCGGCCGGGCCCAAACTTGTTCCAGGAAGGTGTATCCCTCTTCGCCGAAAATTCGCGGCGAACCGGTCGTCGCGAGCCACGCTTTTTCCGTATAAGGAAGTTTGGCCCAAAGCTCCCGTTCCCATTGCTCCAGCGGAAGGACGTGGTCGTAAAACCCAGGAATTGCGATGCGGCCCGACTCATCGTGAAGTTTCGCCAAGATCCGGCTCAATACCGTGGCCGGATTTGCCACCGATCCACCAAAAATCCCGGAATGAAGATCCACGGACGGGCCGCGCATCTGAAGTTCCATACATAATATTCCCCGCAACCCATAAGTGAAGGTCGGAATCCCGGGCCCGACCATACCGGTATCCGAAATCGCCACCACATCGGCATGCCAAGCCAACTTGTGTTCTTTCAGGAAGGCTTCCAGATTCGGGCTGCCGATTTCCTCCTCGCCTTCCACCAGCAAAACCAGATTGACCGGCAAATCACCGCGTTCCTGGAGAGCGGATTCAACGCCGAGAATGTGCGCTAAAATCTGACCCTTGTTATCGGTCGACCCACGAGCAAAAATCTTGTCCCCTTTAACCACGGGCTCGAACGGAGGCGTCTCCCAAAGATCGACGGGATCCGGCGGCTGAACGTCGTAGTGCCCATAAATCAAGACCGTCCTTCGGCCTGGTCGCTCCTCGTTGCGAGCCACCACAACCGGATGTCCGGCAGTTTCATACCTCTGAGCCTGCAGCCCTGCTCTTCGTAACCGAGTGGTCAACCAATCCGCGCAGGCGGCGACACTACTCTTAAATTGACTGTCGGCAGAAACAGACGGAAATCTCAGGAATTCGATGAGGTCGTCTAATGGATCCATAGCATTGATACGAAAACACAACCAACGGCGAGAGGCGACAGGATTCGGTCGGCAGGTACCGGGTGTCGGTGGCACCAAAAGAGCCGCAAAGGATGTCTACCCCAATATATTGAGGTCCACACCAATTTTCGGTCAACCTGTTGTATATTCACCTTGTCAGGGCACTGGTTCCCAACTAGCCTTCCAGACATCTCCTCATGTACCTGCAATCGCTCGAATTGATCGGCTTCAAATCATTCGCCCATAAGACGGTCCTGACTTTTCACCCGGGCGTAACCGCCATTGTGGGACCGAATGGTTGCGGAAAATCGAATCTTCTCGATGCCGTGCGGTGGGTGCTCGGCGAGCAGTCAGCCAAAGCCCTTCGCGGAGGCGAAATGGCCGACGTAATCTTCAGCGGGACGGACAGCAAACAGGCTGTTGGAATGGCGGAAGTCTCCCTCACGTTCGCCGATTGCGAAAAAGATCTCGGGACAGAATACAACGAAGTCAGAATCTCGCGCCGGGTTTTCCGTGACGGACGGTCCGAATACCTCCTCAACAAGACCGTATGCCGCCTCAAAGATATCCAGATGCTGCTGATGGATACCGGTATTGGCCGCACCGCCTATTCGATCATGGAACAGGGCAAGATTGACCTTATCCTGAGTTCGCGACCGGAAGATCGACGGGCTATTTTTGAGGACGCCGCCGGGATTACAAAGTACAAGGCTCAGAAGAAAGAGGCGCTGCGGAAGCTTGAGTACACCGATGCGAACCTGGTTCGCCTGGCCGACATCATGAAAGAAGTGAAGCGTCAGATCGGTTCACTTCAACGCCAGGCCGGCAAGGCTCGGCGCTTCAAATCGCTTTTTGACGATCTGCAGACTCTGGACACTCATTTCAGTCGGAGAACGCATGACGATATCCTTCTGGCGATTACGGCGGCGGAGAAAGAAATTGAGAGGCTCCGCAACATCCAACGCTCTCTTGAGGAACAGGTCGAATCGCAGGAGTTCGGCATCAGCGAGCAGCGCCGGCAAATCGATCTCCTGGACGAACAGATCGCGTCCGTGCGCCAGCAGGTTCAGGAACTGAGAAACCAAGCCGATTCCGCCTCCAACCGGATTGAGTTTAATGAGGAACGCATTGCCGAATCATCCACGTTGTCGGAGCAATACCAGACAGACATCGCGGCCGCTGAACAAAAGCTGTTGATCCAGCAAAGCCAATTAGAAGAGACGGACGATCAGTTGAGCGCCATCTTCGAGTCGCTTAGCACGGAGGAGCAACAGCTCCAGGAACAGCAAAATCAGGCAAATCAGCTCCGATCGCAGCGGCAGAATGTCGAACGATCCGTTCAGGATTTTCAACGTCAGATCCAACAGCGGGAGAGCCAGATCGCAGCGCTCCGCGGCGATCTCTCAAGTACGCTGAATCAAAAGGAAGCCGGTGAAACGAGACTGGAACTCCTGCAGCGAGAATTAACGCAGACAGAAACGACCCATCGTCAGCTTGGAGACTTGGTCTCGCACACGGGGAACGAGCTTGAACTGGCGAAGGCCAGAGTACAATCCAGCCGGGATGAATTAAACGACAGCGAGCACGAACTTTCCCATACGCAAAAGGAACTGCAGCAGATCGACAACGACCTCGGCACGAATCAGCGGACCCTGACGGAGCGAGTGTCCAAATTGGAGGTATTGAAGCAATTAAACGAAGAAGGCGCCGGGCTGGGCGTCGGCACTCAAGCTGTCCTGCGAGGTCTGGACAATCCGGAACTTTACCGGGCGGCAATTATCGGAGCGCTCGCCAATTTTATCGAAGTGACGAGCGAGTACATACCGGCTATCGAGGCCGCGCTTGGGCAACATCTCCAGGCGATTCTGGTCAAAGAACGACTCCTCGGAGAAGCGATCGCCCTTGATCTCGCCGAAAAGAAATTCGGCCGCGCAGCGATCGTACCCGTTCCGCATCTGCCAAACCACATCCCAGTGCAATTGCAGTCTCTGCCCGATGGTGCAGTTGCGTGGGCTCTCGATCGAATCAAGCCCAAGCCGGAGGTATCCCCGCTCGTCACCCGTCTGCTCGATAACGTGGTGCTGGCCTCCAACCTGTCGTCAGCATTTGAGATCAAGAGGAACGCTCCAGACCTCGCAGTCGTCACGATGAGCGGGGAATACATTTCTCACGACGGCGTCGTTTTCGCAGGCTTTAACGCCGACAATGGCAATTCCATCCTGCAACGGAAAATTCAGATCCGGCAGCTTGAAAATGAGTCCGCTGGAATTCGTGCGATCGTCCAGAACCTGGAAAAAAGAAAGGAGCAACTGCTTGTTCAAGTGGGGCTGTGCCAGCAAACGGTGCGCGAAAAACGGGATGCCTCACAACGGATGCAGGTCGACGCCTCGACATTGCAGGGCCAACTTTCTTTGCTGGACCGCGAGTTGCGGGAAGCGGAAGGCAAATTAAAGAGCTTGAATTGGGAACGGGAAAATGTTCGCCAACGCTTGGACGCGGCCACTGGAAAGGTGGATTCCATCGAGCGCGAACTTTCCAATAGCAACCGGGACCTGGAAAGGTCGCAAACAGAGTTGGCGGCTGCCATTGCCGGAGTGGATTCCTTGCGCCGTGACGAGGAGACTCTGCTCGATTTTCTGAACGAACTCAAAGTTCGGGTGGCGACTGAACGCCAGCGAAAAGAGAATCTTCAGCGACAACGCTTGCCAATCGCGGTTCGTCTGGCCGAATTGAAGGACCTGATCGTCAATCGCCAGCGGGATATCGCCAATTACACTGCTCGCATCGAACTGTTCGCAAACGAGAACGCCGCTCTGCGCGCCAGAATCGAGCAGCTTCAGATAGAACAGTCGGAAGCGGAAACTGCTGCGAGCCGCCTCCTGCAGGATCGAGCACAGCAAGTCGAGGCCCTTGAAGCGGTCGACCTGAACCTACGCCACCTTCGCAAACAACTGGGCGACTCCCAGGAAATGCGAGGTCAGCAGGAGGTGAAAATGACTCAATCGAATCTCCGGCTGGAGCATATCTGCGAACATGTGATTCATCGGTACCACGTCGATTTACCGAGCCTCCAGACTGACTGGTATGCTTTTCAGGTCTGCCTGCGGGAACAACGTAAACGGCTGGAGCGACCCACCGCTGAGACAGACGCATCTCGGCCGGCGTCGAACCCTTCGCTGGGCCCGGAGATCGATTGGGAATTTGCCCAAACGGCCATCGCAGAGATGACGGAGCGACTCGACGCGATGGGACCGGTCAACCTGGAAGCGATTCAGGAATACGACGAATTGGAAGAACGCCAGAAATTCCTTGACGATCAACACGCGGACCTCGTGAAGTCCAAGAGCGAGTTGCTCGACGTGATCAACAAGATCAACGCGACAACCAAGGAGTTATTTGCCGACACCTTCGAGCAGGTCAGAAAGAATTTTCAGGAGATGTTTACGGAGTTGTTCGGAGGAGGAAAAGCAAATTTGTTGCTGGTGGATGATCTGGACCCGCTGGAAAGCGGGATCGAAATTATTGCGAGGCCGCCAGGAAAACAACTTCAATCGATCTCTCTATTATCCGGAGGCGAACGAACAATGACCGCGGTCTCACTGCTTTTCGCCATTTATATGGTCAAGCCGAGTCCGTTCTGCGTGCTCGATGAAATGGATGCTCCGCTTGACGAGTCGAATATTCGAAGGTTCACCAAGATCCTGGACCGTTTCGTTCACCAGAGCCAATTTGTGGTCATCACCCACAATAAACGAACGATCGCGAAGGCAGATGTCTTATACGGCGTGACCATGGAGGAACACGGGATCAGCAAGCTGGTCGGCGTCAAACTCACGCAGCGGGAGAATTCCACGGAGGCGGCCGATCTGATTGGAACAGCCCAATCAAGCCCTAGCATCGCAGAAAGCTTCGGAAAGCACGGCAATCTGCACAGCGAAACCGAACCATGAGCTCTCTCGCCGCCATCACCGGCGGAGCTGGATTTATCGGTTCACATCTGACCGAGGGCTTCGTGAGGAATGGGTATGCAGTGCGGACAATTGACAATCTGACCACCGGCAGCGTAGCCAATCTTGCTCCAACCAGAAGTGAAGTCGACTTTAGAACGATTGACATCCGTGATGTCGAGGGACTGACAGCGGCATTTCGCGGTGTTTCCGTCGTTCTCCACCACGCCGGAATAGCTTCGGTGCCCCGTAGTTTTGAAGATCTGATCTACACCCACGAAGTCAACGTAACAGGAACCTTGAACGTTCTCACCGCGGCACTTCATGCCGGCGTCCGTAAGGTTATTTTCGCTTCCTCCTCTTCCGTCTATGGCAACAACGGCGCAACATTGCAAACGGAAGGCGCCATTCCTTCGCCTCTTTCGCCGTACGGTCTTTCGAAATGGATGGGTGAACTGTACGCGGCACAGTTCGCAAGGAGTACGTCGCTCGAAACCGTCTCGCTTCGCTATTTCAACGTATTCGGTCCGCGTCAAAATCTTGACAGCCAATACGCGGCGGTGATTCCCCTGTTCATCCGGAAGTTGGCGGAAGGGAGCCGTCCGGTCATATTCGGGGATGGAACGCAGACGCGCGATTTCACGTACATTGAAAACATCGTCGAAGCGAACCTCCGTGCGGCTCAGGTCTCTCTGCCATCCGCCACGATCCTGAACATTGCCACCGGAACGCAGATTTCACTCAACGAGCTGGTCAGTTTGTTGAACGGAATCTTCGGTTCGCAAATAGAACCTATTTATGAGGCGGAACGCCAGGGTGATATCAAACACTCTCAGGCAAATACCAGTTTTTCCAAGGATCTGCTGGGCGACTATACTGTGGCCAAACTTCGCGAAGGTCTGGTTAAGACCGCACGATGGTTTTTAGAGATCTCCGGGCGCATTCAAAAATGCGAATAACGCCTTAAGCTGCCGCTGACAGGCAAACCGGGTGGTTGAGCGAAGAGAATCAGAAATGATAAAGAAAAGGCTCGCTCCTGTTGAGAAATTCAACTATGAGAATTTGCGGGCGTCTGAACGTTTAAACGCATCGCACAACTTATCGCTGATGAGACGATTAGGGCCTATATTGCGATGTAAATGTGCTCGTTGCATTACCGTAACGCGTACATTGCTTCCGTCAATTTTAGCCATTTGCATCACCATCGCCGCCGGCTGGAAACTTCTCCTCGAGGTCCACAACGCGGCCTCATTCGACGACCAGCATCGATTCAGCGCGCACCAGGAGGCATCCGTTCCCGGTTTCAACGTTGCACCCGTGGACCAGGCGCCCGAGGCTGCCGAACTCCGCGCTCCCGGCCCCGTCGGGAATTCAGACGCCCCCCAGGCGAAGAGCTATTTGTCGAAGCCGGGACTATCTCGTGAGCGATTTAACGCCGCACTCGCGGCGGGACTGATTGACCCCTCAAGATTCGGGTTGGTGGAAAACTCATTTCCGGTGAGCCCAGGAAGGGAGCGCGCGATATCGCTCAGTGGCCCGGGGGTGAGTATTCAGAACCCGGGTCTCGGGATGGAATCCGGCGCCCCGCTCGTGACCGTGGCTGTCGCCATGTCGACGGCGTCTGCCGCAGCCAATCCAACCAAGCCGATCGATCCAGTTTCCTCCCTCGTGCTGGCGATGGACAAAACTGCCTCCGCCACGCCACGACAATCTACCGACGCAGAAGACAGAATGCCCGCTCCTAACCGTCGGAAAGACTCGATCTCGAGGAATAAATCAGTGTCGGTTCGATTCGTGAAAAGTGCGGGAATCGGCTCCCCCGGTAACACGTCCGCCCGGGAAAGTATCAGCAGGAATGGTTCTTCGCCGAATGGAGGCAAAGCCGATTCTTCCACTGGCCAGACGAAGGACAATCACGATTCAGGCTCGCGGGATCTCTCCGAGAATCTTCAACGATTCGCCTCCGATTTCGTTCGCGCAAACCAAACCGACAATGTCGCAGAACAGCATCGATTCTTTGCGGACTCGGTGCACTTCTATCAGGAGGGAGATCTGAGTCTGGCCGGAGTGGAGGCCGCCTCCCGAAGGCATCATCGCGATCGTCAGATCAAGTCCGAGGTAGCCGGGCCTGCCGTTGCGACCGGTCCGGTAAACGGCGGGTTTTTTGTCATCGAGCAACCGGTCCGGTGGAGCCAGACGCAGGGATCAAAGGTCGCCCAAGGCCGATCGGTGTTGCGGCTTCGGGTTGTCCCGATAAATCACGGCGCTTGGAAGATTACCTCAATCGATGAGGTTAACGAATAATAACCGCTCTCGTGCCAACGGCCGATGCTCTTCATAGGATGAAGCGCAGTTGAAACCTGCCTTTTCTGTTTCGAACGACGATCTTACAGCCAAACGCCTCGCTCATGGTGGGCGAAGTAATCACCTTCCCAATTGCCCCTTGTGACCAAATCTCGCCGCCCTTCAATACCAATGCCTTGTCGAAACAGGGCAAAATCTCTTCCACATGGTGTGTCACAAAAACGAGATTGGGCGTTTTGTCCGACGAAGCGAGCCGGCTTAAAAATTGTAAAAACCGCTCGCGCGCCACGGGATCGAGTCCGGCACACGGTTCATCGAGAATCAAAATGCGATACCTGGCCATTAAGGCCCGACCAATCAACACGCGTTGTCGTTCTCCTTGGGAAAGAAATGCCCAAGGCCGATCGCCAAGATTCGCGCACTCCACTTGACGCAGGCTCTTGCGCGCCTCCCGACGCAACGTGCCTTGCGCCGGGTGCCACAGGTTCAACTCCGCGTTGCGCCCGCTGGCGACGACATCCAGCGCTGTCTGCTGATCTTCGATCAAGTGACGAATCCCGGAACTGACCAGGCCGACTTCCTTTCGAAGCTCGCGCCAATCCGACTTCCCGTACACCTTCCCTAGAACTTCGACCGTTCCAGCAGAGGGTGTCAGATAACCGGTCACGCAACTGAGCAGACTCGTTTTACCGGATCCGTTCGCTCCGAGAATCACCCAGTTTTCTTTCGCCGCAACCTCCCATTGAATACCTGTGAGGATTTCTGTTCCGCCCCGGACCACGCGGAGGTCATGAATTGAAATGATGGCCATGCATGAGCGATTGTTCCGGTCTTTGCCCGCACTGAACAGAGCTGACACAGTTGCTTTCGCCTGCGTTCCATTCAAACAAACTTACAATCCAGCGCAAGGGCCTGTTTAAGCAGGCGGATATACTTCGAACGCGATATTTCGACAGCTCCGAATTTCGTCAGGTGACTGGTAACATATTGTGTATCGAGCAAACGGTATCCTCTCTCGTTCAGGCGATTCACCAATCCCACAAGTGCGACCTTTGAGGCGTCCGTCACCCTGTGGAACATCGATTCCCCAAAAAAGGCGCCATAAACACTTACACCGTACAGGCCGCCTGCCAATTCGCCATCCAGCCATGCTTCGACCGAATGAGCGAATCCGAGCCTGTGTAGATTGATGTAGCTCTCAACGATATTTTCACTGATCCAGGTCTCTGTCCGTTTGCCACAGGCTCTTATAACCTCCTCGAATGAAGTGTTCAGGCGAATCTGGAACTCTCCCTTCTTCAGGGTGCGTTTGAGGCCATGCGGAATGTGAAACGCGTCAAGCAGAATGATTCCGCGCGGATCAGGCGAGAACCAGGCGATCTCTCCGTTCTCCATCGCCATCGGAAATACCCCCGTGCAATAGGCCTCAAGGAGGAGAGATGCAGGAATAATCTTGGATCGACGTCTCTCGAGCACCCAGGAAGTTACCAGTGTCAGAAGAAGTTGTCAGTTGTCAGTTGTCAGTTCCCAGAGGCAATGAAAGAGTCATCGACGACACT
>Ga0210387_10000326_pt1 | contig 34502 bp, 37 predicted proteins | sample IncBWC7OmetaG_FD_160108 | JGI IMG/M metagenome (GOLD analysis project Ga0210387, IMG submission 160108) | Forest soil microbial communities from Barre Woods Harvard Forest LTER site, Petersham, Massachusetts, United States - Inc-BW-C-7-O ... | reverse complement strand
TGGTTTTCGCCGCCGTGGCGAGTTTGGCTTCGGTGGCGATTCTGATCGGCGGCGCGAAAGGGTTGGGTCGGAAAGCCCTTACTGAACATCTTTTGCTCGCCGCCACGACCGTGGTTTCCTCCTGGTGCCTCATCCATACCGTGTTTGCGATGCACTACGCTCACGGATATTATCACGACGAAGACGAAGGTCCGGGCTTTTCCAGTGCCGGGGGCCTCGAATTTCCTAACGAGAAAGAGCCGGATTTTCTCGATTTCGCCTATTTCTCATTTGTGATCGGCATGACTTGCCAGGTTTCGGACGTCCAGGTCAGTTCGCAGAGTATGCGACGCCTGGCTTTGGTGCACGGATTGCTATCGTTCGTGTTCAATACGGTCATCTTGGCCCTGTCCATCAATCTGGCATCAGGGCTCCTATAGTGTACCGTCTCTCATATAATGGTGATGTCGCCGCAGGTCAGTTGGCTGTTTTTCAAGGCGCGAGCGAAGTGCCCATATCTGGATTCATACGGGCCGAGCGAGCAACGCGGAAAAACAGCCAACTGGCCGCGGCCCGCAGGGTTGCGTTGAAAATGGGCCGGCGGCCGCGTTGCTCGTCGGTTACGTATCGATTTAGATATGCGCCCTCCTCGCGCCTTGCCGGCGGCCCATTTTGAACGCAACGACATCACCATTATATGTGAGACGGTACACTAGTGGGCGCACCTCCCAACTGACCAACTTCACCCTGTCTTTTGCTCGATTTCTGAATAAACGTGCAAGCTATGCATGATACCTGGCTCAAGGCTCTCCTTGCCCTCGTGCTGCCAGTCGTATGGCTCACGGCCTGCTCGAGTTCCTCTTCGCGCCTGTCGACGACGATCGCCGGCGGACAGACCGTGGCTCTCGAACGACAGGGAACCGGGATCAAACCAGCCGAGAACGATCGAGTTATGATTGCGGATGCCAGTCTACAGGCGGTCAATCTGGACGGGAACCATTACCTGCGTTGGAGTTTCGCGGTCAGGCCGAAGCAAGCTGTCGTCCTCAGCACGGTCCGCATTGAGGAGGTGAGCGATTCCGCGCCTTTGCTCCTGGTGAACGATGTCGCGCCGCAGCTCGACGACGGTAAATGGACGGAAACTGCCGGGTTGATGGACTTGTCATCAACGAGCGTGCGCTGGCTATTTGACCCGAAAGAAACCGTCCGGATCTTCCGATTCACGATGAGTGAACCTGATGGCCGAAGTTATGTTTTGTACCAGGGCGTCCAATACTCCCCAGCGGCGAAGGAAGCCATTCGCGCGATGGTCAGGTAGCCAGCTTCGGACAGTCGACAACCCAAAGTGCAAACAATGGGATTCGGCCAAATGAAGAGATGTTTCTCTTTGCTTTTCCTGGTCATTGGATTGGCGGCGCGATCGGTTTCTGTTCTCGGTGAGGAAGTGAAATCGGGGTCTGGATTTATTTTCCATCCAGACGGGTATATTTTGACCAACAACCATGTCGTCGCCGATTCGACCGAACAGGTTGTCGTCCTCTCGAATGGAAATCGGGTAACTGCGAAGCTGGTGGCAACCGATCCGAAAAGAGACCTCGCGCTGCTTAAGATCCAGGGGTCGAATTTTGCCACCCTTCCTATTGGAGAATCGCGCAAGATCTCTGTGATGGATTCAGTTCTCGCGATGGGCTTCCCAATGTCCTCGACGATCGGCTATGACGTTTCGGCCTATGACGGAAAAATTAACGCGATCCGGCAATCTGAACATGCACCGCTTTTCCAAATTGACGCCAATATCAATCCCGGTAACAGCGGTGGGCCGCTGCTGAACGACCGAGGCGAGGTGATTGGGATTGTCGTCGCGAAAATCAATGCGATGCAACTCGCGAAAACGATGGGCGCCATTCCCGAACGGATCAATTTTGCGATTCCGATCGACGAAGCGCGTTCGATGATACTGATCGCTTACCCAGCCGGATTTACCCCGTCGCATCGCACAGCTCCACTGCGTGATCAGGAGATCTTCGCCCAGTCCAAGGACGCCACCGTTCTCATCATGGCGCCGAAGAGATTCCAAACTGCACCGCAATCGGCCAGCAGATCTCCGTTCCCGCCGGACGAGTCGCCTTCGGAAATATTTGGCGGGCCGAATACGCAGCCAGTTGCCATGAAACCGAGCTTGCTGGCCTTTGTTCAGGCGTTCATCCAATCCGGAGCATCAGACCGCCTGGAAAGCGCAATGCAGTTCTACGCTCCGAAGGTGAACTATTATGACAAAGGCGCTGTCGACGGAGATTTTATTCGAAAGGATCTCTCCGAGTTGCGCCGACGTTGGTCGCGCCGGGAGTATCAGCTGTTTGACGATCCGGTAGCTCGAGCCGGACCCGGACCAAATCAATTCGTGGTGACCTATCGAGTTGGTTACCTTCTGGCAGATCGCCGGAACGAGATACACGGCATTTCGGACGTGACGATTCTGATCCAGGATAACGACGGAACGTACAGCGTCCTGGCGATTCACGAAATTATTGAGAAGAACAATTCTCCTGGCCGCTGAACATGCTAAAATGGGGCGGCAGGCCATTACGGCCGGCCAGCTATTACTCCCACGAGCAAAGACCAACCCCCGCACTTTCTATGAAAGCAATCTCTCTGAGCCTCTTGATTTTGGCTTCCGGAATGACTGTCCACGCAAAATTGGTGACCAAAACGGTTAGCTATGAGCAGAATGGAACGAAGCTGGAGGGCTACCTTGCCTATGACGATTCGATCACGGATAAAGGCAAAGTTCCCGGAATTGTCGTTTTTCCCGAATGGTGGGGACTGAACGACTATGTCAAAGGTCGTGCGGATCAATTGGCCGGGCTGGGATACGTTGCCTTTGCGGCGGACATGTACGGCAACGGTCAGTCGACCACCGAACCGGCAAAAGCGAAGGAACTTTCCAGCCAGTTTTACGGCAAGCCGTTGATGGCTGAGCGCGCTCAAGCCGCCCTCGACCAGTTATTAAAGACGGGCATGGTGGATGAAAACAAGGTGGCCGCCATCGGGTTCTGTTTTGGAGGCTCAGCCTCACTTGCTCTCGCTTATAGCGGTGCGCCGATCGCCGGGGTCGTGACCTTTCACGGCGGTCTGATTCCGCCTCCGGCAGACGTCGCCCAAAAGACGAAGGCCAAGTTTCTGATTCTTCACGGCGCCTTGGACCCGCTTGTCAACAAGGAGGCGGTCGACAAATTTTTGAAATCGATGAATGACGACAAATTAGATTACCAATTCGTCGCGTACTCCGGTGCGGTGCACGCCTTCAGCAATCCCGACGCCGACAAAATACACGCGGCAGGATTGGATGGCGTCGGTTACAATGCGCAGGCTGCAGCCCGCTCCTGGAACCAGATGAAGATATTTTTCGGCGAGATCTTTGGGCGATAGAGACTCCTCCTCCCGCTATGGAATCCGCTGGAAGTGACCAAGAGTTCAAGGCGAGGAGGATCGGAGTTCTGCCGCTTGACCTGGTTTCGAAGCATTCCGGTCTCGAGATTCTCCAACGGTTGGCGAATGGGGAGTTGCCGCCCCCGGCAATGAGCGAGGTCATCCCGTTCCGGTTAACGGAAGTCGCTGCCGGACGAGTGGTATTTGAGAGCACCCCAAGCGAACGCTTCTACAATACGCTCGGAATTGTTCACGGCGGGTATGCGATGACGCTGCTGGATACCTGCATGGGGATCGCGGCTTACAGTACGCTGGGACCGGGGATTCGTTACACGACGATTGAGACCAAAGTGAATTTTATCAGGCCAATCACAGCAGCGACCGGACCATTGAAAGCGATAGGGACCGCGGTGCATAGCGGAACTAAGACCGGCACTGCCGACGGCCGATTAGTCGATCGTGCAGGTGCTCTGTACGCGCACGGCACGACCACGGTGTTCCTTTTTCCCGGTGCCCTGTCTTCGAAATAGGGACTACGGAATTACCTTCCGTCCTTTCGGGGGGGACACGGGCCAGCAGGGCTACGCTCCGCCGAGAACCTGCTCGATGTCTTGGACCATTTTTTTCGAGTCGCTGAGTTGATCGAAGTTGTAGAGCAGTTTCCATTTCCCGTCCGGAGTGATCAGATAAGTCAGGGCCGAATGATTCACGGTGTAGACCTCCGGATTTGCACCCTGATCGTGTAGAATTTCGTAATAGGCGCCGTACGCTTTTGCGGCCTCGGCGAGTTCGGCCTCGGTCCCGGTTAAACCGATAAACGATTCGTTGAAGTAGGGAACATAGTTCTTCATCGTTTCCGGCTTGTCGCGTTGCGGATCGATGCTCACAAAGAGGATCTGTACTTTTTCCCGATCTTTAGCAGGCAGCGCCTGATAAACCTTTGCCAGGTCACTCAAAGTCGTCGGACAGACATTCGGACAGTGGGTAAATCCGAATGAGAAGAGAACGGCTTTCCCTCGCATCTGGCTCAGGTGAAACGCTTTTCCGTCCTGATCCACCAGACGGAAATCAAACGCTTGCTTGGCAGGTACCAAAGCTTGCCCGTAAAAGTTTTGCTGAACGTTTCGGTAGGCGAAGTAGCGGGTAAAAAGAAAGCTCACTAGCAGGGCAAGGCCAAGAGCAATGGCCGCCACGAACATCCGTCGGGTAACGGCTCGGGTGGGACCCATTGGGACTAGATTTTTTTCGGGCTCCGAGATGGTCTCGCTCATTTTGGCTCCTGCTTAAAAACCGGGACCTGAACATCGAGCTGTTGATCGCCGGGCGCAAATCGCACTGTCACTTTCACAAGTTCGCCCTCCTTCGGGTGAGAAATCAATCCCATGATCATCAGATGATTTCCTCCGGGCTTAAGCTCCAGCGTCCCTCCTGGCGGAATTTCCAAGTTTTCAACGCTCTCCATCCCCATCACCTCCTGGCCGTTTCGTTCGTGTCTGGTCGTGATCATCGGGACGATTTTTGCGGCGATCGGAGAAGATGCACCGATCAGTTGGAGGGCGGACTGACCAAGGTTTCTAATCTTCATGTACGCGGCTGTTACTTCCGCAACTGGTGGAACTGCCTGCAGCCACGCGTTTTCAACTTTGATTGGAACGCCGTCCGCCAAAGCAACTCCGGACACGCAACAAAAGAAAAAGAGAGTAAGCCGGGTAAACATGATTGACTACAGAATGCCGAGAAGATTAGCCGGCACAAGGGGCGGGGTCGCAAAAGACGAGAGCGCCGGCGAACGGAAAACTCTCTATTTGGGAAGTCTGCGAATGTATCGGACCAGGGATTGAATTTGGGCATCCGACAGATCCCGGTTGGGCGTCATCGCGGCGCTGCCACCGATGGCCAGTGCGCCGTTGCGAATGACCGACCGGATCGTTTCGTCAGAGGTGGAGTCTTGCCACGATGAACTCGTCAGGTCGCGCACCGTTGCGCCGAGACCGATGGAGGCGGGGCCGTTCCCTTTTCCTTCGCGTCCGTGACACACAAAACAACGCGTCTGAAAGATCGTTTCGCCAGCGCGTGACGCCGCATCATCGGCCACCTCAGGGAGGGGAGTGGCCTCCTGCGGGGCTCTCGAACAGCTCCCTAGCAGGAGAAGAGAAAGCAATCCAAATCCGGGAAACCGCATTCGCCGCATCATTTTCAGTCACGCTGATCCGATGAGAATTCCGGTCAGGAATACCAGTACGCCACCGAGAACCACCTGAAAAATGGCCGATAACAGCGGTGTGTCCATGTAATGGTGCCTGATCCACGAGATTGCGGTGAGTTCAATCCCCACAATAACGATCGCCACGACTGTCGCGTAGTTAAAATTTGGAATCAGGAATGGAAGCGTGTGTCCGATCCCTCCAAGAGTCGTCATTGCCCCGCACACGGTGCCCCGGAGCCATGGATGTCCGCGCCCGCTTAGCGCGCCGTCGTCAGACAATGCCTCCGCAAATCCCATGCTGATCCCGGCGCCGATTGAGGCCGCCATGCCGACGAGAAACGCGTCCCAACTGTTCCTGGTTGCGAAAGCGGCCGCGAAGACCGGCGCGAGGGTGGAGACGGAACCATCCATCAGGCCGGCCAACCCAGGCTGTACCACTTGAAGAACGAAAGTGCGGCGAGCAGCCTCGTCCTCTTCCTTGCGTTGCCCGGACTTGACTTGTTTTTCCTCGAGTTCTCCCGGCAGTTTCTCGTGCTTGCTCTCTTCCTGAGCGAGATCATTTAATAGTTGGCGAACCGCCGAGCTGGTCGATTTTTGCGCCGCGGCCTCGTAAAACCGCCTGGTTTCCTGTTCCATGGAACCGATTTCGTTCCGGACCTGTTCGACTGTCAGAATCCGGTTCAACCAAATCGGTTTTCGATTCACAAACCCTTTCACATCTTGCCTGCGGAGCAACGGGATGTAATCTCCGAATCTCTGGCAATAACTCTCGGTCAACTGATGACGATGACCTGATTCCTCTTCGCGCATAGCGTCGAGAGTATCGGCAGTCTTTGGATAGATGGACCGCATTCTCTCGGCGAATTCCCCGTAGATCCTGCCATCCTCTTCCTCCAAAGAGATGGCCAGCGCGAGAATGTCCTTCTCACTCAAGTCGTAAAACGATTTCGCCATATGGTCGCAACCGTAGACGAAGCCTTCGCCTTTGCATTCAACTTCGTTCGGCGTTCGGCGGCGTTTGGCGGGGACCGGGTACGCTCGGCTTCGAATTACATAGCGAGAACGTTGCTGAGCCGCCCCGCTAAACGCCGAACGCCGAACGCCACAACAGCGTTCACTGTTTCCAGTGAACGCTGTCCTTCGTTAAGCTGATATTGTCCGCTCCGACTTGCGTCGGCCTTTTTGCCCTATAGATACGGTAGTCAGGAAATCGGCATTTTTTCCCCGAACTTTAGCGGTTCGCCGGGGAGTTCCGATTCGGTCGCGCCCTGGTGGAAAGTGCGATCACATTTCTGTGAAGGAGGTGTGCAGAACAACGATCTTCCACTCAGAGTCGAATTTTTCAAGATCCACAGTGGTTGTGCCGACCACTTCGGAAGCGTGTGCGTTTTCGGGATACCGCATAGTCCAGCAAACAATTCCGAACGCCAGATCAGGTTCCAAAAGCGTGACCTGGACGCGCGTCGAATTGACAATTCCCATGTTGGTCGGATTCCGGCATTGATTTTTGTAGGAACGATACAGGTTTTCCCATCCATCAAACTGCTCCGTATCAATCACGGCAAGCAGACTTGGCGACTTCCAATAGACGGACATCAAACCGTCGAGGTCGCGAGCGTTCCAGCGATCGAGCATTTTGACCAACACCTCGTAGACGCGCTGTGTCTCTTCTTTGGCAGTGGCGGCAGCTGGGGCTGTCGAAGCTGAGGCAATCTGCGATACGAGCAAATTTTCACCCCTGGCCGGTAACTGCTGAGAAAAAAGGACAAGAGATACGCAAGTCGCTATCGCACGGTATTGCATATTCGAACTTCAATCTATCAACCTGCCAGCCCTTCCGGCGAGCGGGCAAGCTCGAATGAGCTCGTCTGAATTTATTGGAATTCCTAGCTAAGACTAAAAATATTGATAACCTAAGGAATAGAATTCGAGCTCTTCCCCGATCACATATCGGTGGTGCTTGTATGAGCAGCTACGATCTTCCAACCGTCGTCAAATTTTTGAAGATTCATGGTGCTATTGCCTGCCACCTTGCGCTTGGAGTTGGGAAGAGAGATGGACCACCAAGTGAGGGCAAGAGCCAGATCCGGCTTGAGGAGTTTGACTTGGATACGCACCGGTTCAATGTACCCCATGTAATTGCGATCCGGATAGCCGTTAATGTAGGAATCGTGAAGCTCCTGCCAGCCGCTGAACTGCTCGGAATCGACAACGACCAACAGCTGAGGCGATTTCCAGTAGAACTCGAGATGGCCGTCAATATCGTGAGCGTTCCAGCGACTGAGCATGATGAGCAAGACTTCGTAGACCTGCTGGCCATCGGATTTGGCCGCACTTGGAGCGGAAGTCAGCGAGTCGAAGACCCATTCCCCTCCTTCCCCCGCCTTTACTGGCAAGGAGAAACAGAGCAGGAGTACGATCAGAATTCCGCTAAACGTCCCGCAACGCATGGCTTAAGCAGAGCCTAAATACCTATTTGACGCCTTCCCGCTACTCAATTCTTCTTAAGCTCACCCAAAGGTGGTAGGCTTTGGGAGAATTCAGGAGCCAGGAGGAAGAGGGTTGGTTCAGGTCGCGGGACTCTCCGCTCGCCTATTTTGTGGCCTCCGCGGGGCCAGAGGGTTCAGCCCGCGTTTTGTATGTCTTTAGGATCGGGAGGGAGTTTGCCTCAATCAAAGTATAGAAAAAAGCATTTTCTATGGAATTTCTCAAATAGGCGGTCGATCACGAAAAGGCGGCCCGCAATATTGTTTACGAGAGCGGGTTTCCAGATCACTCTCTGCCGTGGGATGCCGGTTGAAACGCTATGAAGTCGATGACATTGCTGCGGAAAAAGCTAAATGATAAACTGCACGGCTTTGGTTATTTATGCCGTTTAATCTCGGTTACCCCTAATTGGGCAACGGTGTGGAAGCACCGACGAGAAAGGCATATGCTGCCGCCGCTGCGTCTCCGAAACGGTGTCGTTCTTCACAGTGGATCTTACGATAGCCCGGTGCTTTTACTGAACGAAGTTTTTATTGATCGCTGGTATGAAATTGGCGCACTTCCACCTCCGGATGCAAACATGTTGGACATTGGAGCAAACATTGGCGCAGTGACCTTGTTCTGGGCTGCCCGTTCACAATCGCTTCGCATCCATGGCTATGAACCAAATCCGTCCGCGTTTGACACCTTGGTTCGTAACCTCGGCCAGAATAGGCTCCAGCAACGAGTTCGGGTTTTCTCCGAGGCGGTAGGTCGGCAGACAGGCTCTTTGAATCTGTGGGTAGACATACCGACAGAACTTTCGACCGGGTATCTTGACAAGTCACCGTGCGAAGGCGGAAGGAGAATAAGTGTGCCGTTAGTCGGAATTGACGACGTCTGGGAGCGTCTAAACAAAGAGAATGTATGGCTGCTCAAGATCGATACTGAGGGTGCCGAAGTCGACATTCTGGAGGGCGCGAGTCAGGCCTTTTTAAAGGCGGTGAAAAACGCCATCGTCGAATACCACGACAATATCACGCCGGGTTCGTTAGCTCGCTGCCGTGAGATCTTGGAGGCATCCGGTTTTCATTGTCGCGTCTTGTCTCACCCTTGGGACGAGGGAATAATTTATGCGCGCCGCGATTAGTCTCCTGAAGTCTTCTCACGAAAAAAGTGGCCCTATGCTGACACACGCCAGCAATATCGCGTCTTCCGTGTCCGGAGAGCGTTTCTGTACAGACATAAAGATTGTCGCTGCCGCCAAGGCGCCCAGCCATCCGCCGGCAAGCGCCGCGGAGAAGATCACGGCGCTCCTACTCCACTTACCGAATGACCGAGCATAACCTGCACCCAGGATTAAAATCGCGCCCAGGCAGCAAAGAACCAGTTTCCAGAGATCTTCCCAGCGCGCTTCTCCTGTCTTGAGATAAAGGAGACCGGCGACGACAAGTAAAAAAATCAGAAAACGCGGTCTGCTCGAATACCCGGCGCGAGCGGTGCGCAACGCATAGGTCAAAAACGAGTAAACAATCAGAAACAGGGCCGCGCCCGGCAGTCCGCTTTTCAGACAAGCAATTCCTGATCCGATCGCCGCGAACAGTTCCCCGAGGAAATACCAGATCGGAATTGGCGCAGAGCAGGAACGGCAGCGACCTTTCAGCAGCAACCAACTGATCACCGGAATATTGTCGATCGCCTTGAGTTGGGTTTGGCAGGAGGGACAAAACGACCGCTTCGGTTTCGTCACCGTCAAACCGATGGGGATGCGATAAATGCAAACGTTTAGGAACGATCCGATTGCCGCTCCCATAGCAATGGCCCCAGCCGGCGCCAGGCAGCGGAGGAAAAAATCGGGATCCAGCATCCTCTTAACTTTGCACCAAGGTTTTGCTAAAGCTTCCGAATATACAGTCGATCTTTTAGCTCCAGAGTTTATGAAATTTCTGGTCTCCCGAATGCCCGGACTAAAGCTGCAACTCCTCGACAAGATCGTTCACGCAAGGAACAGCACCCAAGTCGTCGAAACTCTCTCCCCTGAAGAAATTGAGTCGCACCAAATGACCGTCTGCAAGGCCGTCGAAGATCGAATCTGCAAGCGAATCGATCTCGCCTCTCGCACCGACCTCACGGTTCAACAGGCGATAGACGCACTCCGCCTCCTTCTCAAGATTGTCCGGAGGAACGATTTGCCGGCGGATTTTTCGCCTGCCGAAATTGATTTGTTGGTGCACGGCGTCTCGTGGAAATCGCGTGGCGCGACGACGCTCCCTCTCGCAGTGATTCGTTTTTAGCCTTCCTGGGCCTTGCTGCCATACTTAACAGGCGCCGGGTGTGTCCTTTTCGAAGACTTGCCGGGGCAAAGTAGCTAGAGGCGGGAACAGCGACTCCAGAAAACGGCACCATCTGGATCTTTTAAGATTTTATTCTTCTCCGAGCCAAAGTTTTGTTAGAGAGTCGGTGCAACAGTAACTCGAGTGCCGCTAAACAAACATCCTTTGCACTCTGTCTCAGGGGAAACCGCTTCGGTAGGCACCGTCTATGCCGTCCGAACGTTACACCGCCAGGTCGATACGTAAATATTCTTGTCGCCGTCGGCATTGATCGCTGATCCCCTATTTCAAAAGGACATCAAACTATGAACAGAAGAGAAGCCATTGTCGCTGGGGTAGCCAGCATTGCCGCTGTAGCCGCCGGATCGTCCGATGCGAAAGCAGAGGCCGCCCCGGCCGAGCAACCGGAGGTGGAACAGATTCGCGCCCTTTTGCATGCGCACGATGAAGCCTTTACGAATCAAGATCTCAAAGGGGTCCTGGCCTGCTTTGCGGAAAAAGCGGCAATTATGGGTTCCGGCCCTGGGGAAATCTGGTCTGGTCCGGACGAAATCAAGGTAGCCTATGAGCACTTCTTCGAGGGTTTCGACAAGGGAGAGCAGAAATTCGAATATCAATTCAGGATCGGCGGAGTAAGGCCGGATATGGGTTGGTTGATGACGGCCGGGAATGTGACGGGCAAGAAAGACGGGAAAGACTTTGCGTTCCCTGTCAATGTTTCGCTGACAGTCACCAAAAACCAACATAAGTGGCTCATCGCCGCGATGCACTTCTCGACGCTGACCGGCGGTCCGGAAGCTGCAAACAAAGGCACCTAATAACTACCATCGAATTTGTTGTTATGAATGATCAACCATCGGTAGACACCACCCGCCCGGATGAGGAGCGATTGGGGCGGCGGCTGTTCCTCCAGAGCTTGGGGAAATGGTCGAGTGCGGCAATCGCGGCAGCGGTATTTGGAGGCGCCTGGCTTGCCTCTCCGCCGGAGGCAGAAGCTGGCGCCTGGATCAACCGCCGGGGTGGTTACGGCGGTGGATGGATCAACGGACGCGGCTACGGTGGTGGCGGTGGGTGGATCAACGGTTATGGGGGTGGTGGCGGTGCCTGGGTCAATCGCCGGTACTATGGCGGCGGCGGCGCATGGGTCAATCGCTGGTGAATGATCGCCGAGCTGTTAGAGGCCCTGAACTTCTATATTCGTGATCCCAAGGTTGAGGCACCGGTCGAGTTCTTCCATTCGGTGCTCGCCTCCATGTTTGGTGCTGATACAGGCTCACTTTGGACGATCCTGCGTTTGCCCACTTCCACGTTCCTATGGACGACCATCGACTGAGCATCATCGTACCGGCCTTTAACGAGGCACGAACCATCGAAGCTGTTCTGGACAAAGTGTTTCACTTTCTTCCTGACGTGCACGAAATCATCGTGATCGACGACGCGTCCGTCGACCGCACACCCGAAATCTGCCACGAGTACGCCGTTCGAGATCAGCGTGTCAGGCTGTACCGGCATAAGACGAATCAGGGCAAGACGGCGGCCCTCCGGACAGGGTTTGCGGCCTGCACCGGTACGATTGTCGTCGTGCAAGATGCCGATCTGGAATACGATCCCCGCGAAATATCCGACCTTATCGGGCCAATCAAAGAGGGAGCCGCAGACGTTTGTCTCGGTTCGCGCTTTCTGGTTCGACGAGCAGGCCGCGTTTTGTATTTCCGACACTTTCTGGCCAACAAGTTTCTTACCTTGATCAATAACCTTTGTACCGACCTTAATGTCACGGACGTAGAAACCGGGTACAAGGCCTCGCGCGCGGAGATCGCCAAGAATGTGATCATCCAATCAAGCGGGTTCGGATTTGAAATCGAGTTTGTGGCGAAGTGCAAGAAAATCGGAGCACGGATTTACGAAGTTCCAATCTCCTATTACGGCCGAACCTACGAAGAGGGCAAAAAGATTGCCTTAAAAGATGGTCTGGACGCGCTCTGGTACCTGATAAAGTTCAACATCTTGACTGGATTGAAGCAGAGTTTCCGCCCTGAATTCCTGGAAGCGAAAGCTTACCCGAAAAGGCTTCGCTGAGAGGCAACGGTAAACGACCCTCGTTCCGGGCCAATTCTTTATGATGCGGTCGGATTCTCATCTCATTCTTAAAACGTATAGCCAATTTGTAAGCTGAACGTATTTTGAATGTAACTGTCCGAAGCTGCACCCGCTTGAACCGCCGAACTCGATTCGCGACGAACATAATCATAGCTCAGTGTGGTGGTCCACCGTCTGCGGGGCTGCCAAGACAAACTTGCCGTGATGCCTAACTGGGTGTAGGGGCCGGTCGTGGCGCCGCTTCCCACGGTCGCCGTCTTGACATCTCCGAAATTGACGAAGGGAGTAAGGCTAAAGGAAATCAGTCGCGTAAGGTTCATCAGGGTGCCGGCTCTAAGCACAGTTTCTTCGGTCAGATTGGTCCCGTTGGTGAATACCAAGTCGTGCGAACCTGAGGCTAGGATCTGCAAGTGCCGATTGATCGGGTACCGAAGCGCTACGTTGAGGTAGTAACCCAGCGGTTCGGACGGAGTGGTCTCCACCACGCTGAGACCCCCGGAAAGGTCGAACTCCAACGATCGGTTCAACTTTCCGTTGATAAAGGGTCCGAAATTGAGACTGTTCACGTTGGCAGTGTTAAGGCCGGTGCTTCGGGTCGCTACGGTGTTAATCCCGTAGAGGATCGTCGGTGTCCATCGAAACGTAAGATTCGAACCGATGCGGAAAGTCTCCCGCGTACCGGATGTGGTCGGATTGTTCTCGCCTTGAACGTTTTGGCCGCTCTGAGTGTTGTACGTGTAGTCGGCCGTCAGCGAGAGGACAGCCAGACTGAAATCCTTGTCGATCACCGCGCCGATCGTATTGGTGAAACTGTTAAGGTTCGTCGTATTCGTTGCGGTGGGGTCCGTCGACGGATTCTGGGCATACGAAATCTGATCGTACAGGCGAACCTGGAAATCCGAGATGTCAAACCTAATGTCAATGACCGAGTTTGGGTCGATCGCAAATGTCACCTGCGTGCGCCCGTTGCCGTAAAAATTTTCCATCAGTTCCCCGCCAAGATTGAACTGAAGCTTATTCAAATGGCTGATTACCCACGTGGTGTTCAGGCTCAGCTGCTGAGTAAAACTGAGGTCAGAAATTTTGTCCGTTTCCGCGAGGTTAACGTTGTCCGTGTACTGAACGCCCACCGACCCGTCTAAGATCTCTTGGAACGGTCCAAAATAAAAGAAAGCTTCTGGGGATCGTTTGAATGACTCAATTGGTAGCGCCGGGGCGGCAGAACGAACGCGCTCCTGCGCCGGCAATGACGTCACCAGGATCAAGTAAAGCATTGCCGACGAGATCGTTGCTCGCCCAGCAAGCAATAAATGACAAAAAAGCCCCACTCTGGAGATTGTGCATCGGTCCCTGGCCATCTCTCGTAGCGGTGTAACTGATATCTCTGCTCGATTCAACGTATATCTCGAGGGCGGCGAGCCAATTTTGATTAGGACCAAGCTTTTTCGGACCGTCCAGTTGCCGCCAGTCGCTAAACATTTTTATCAGTAATTATATTTAATTCTAGAAATTATCTTAAAATCTGGCTGCTCGAGTTACCCCACCCGATATCTCCTAAACACTCTTATCTCGCGGTCGCTAATGTCCTTAACCGGCTCAATTTGCCGCCATTCCTAAGACCCTAGCCCGACCAAAATGCAAACAGTTGATGCCAGTTCCGACCCTTCAGTCTCTTTTGGGAAGCTTTCCGCTTCCAACCTCCGCGTCAGCCGAGATTCCGCCGTCGAAGGCGATCCACAAACGTCGTCAGCGCAATTTGGCAACAGAGCGATGCCTCTCGATCCGCCCGTACGGCAGTGCGAAAAGGACCCGAAGTCCTTTACTGAGACCGGAATTGCAGCGGCCACTTCTTCACACGTTCCTTCCTGGAAACGCATTCTGGACGTCGTCTGTATTTTGCTCAGCATGCCTTTTTGGCTACCGATCATGATCGCTCTCACGATCTGGATTAAGCTTGCTTCTCCTGGACCGGTTTTCTTTCGGCAGGAGCGCGTCGGCTACCGCGGGAAACGTTTCATGATCCTCAAGTTCAGAACCATGAAGGTGAACGTCGAAACCCAAAGTCACGAACGTTACCTGGAACAGCTCATCCACGCAAATCGCCCGATGACGAAGCTGGACGCCTCCGGTGATCCCCGCATCATTCCCGGGGGACGTATTCTTCGAGCGATGGGGTTGGATGAATTGCCTCAACTATTTAACGTGTTCCGGGGCGAAATGAGCCTCGTGGGACCGCGTCCCTGCACCCCTAATGAATATTCACGTTATCGGGTGTGGCAACAGGAGCGAGTCAACGCGCAGCCCGGTCTGACCGGCTACTGGCAAGTCAACGGCAAAAACAAGACTACGTTCACTGAAATGATCAACATGGACATCTTTTATACCAAGAACATGTCCCTTTGGCTGGACCTCACGATCATGGCAAAGACGTTTCCGGCAATCTTGTCCCAGGTCATCGAAACCCGGATCTCGCCTCGTGTCCGCACGAAGGCGAGCGCCGAAAGCGACTCGAACGGATCCGTCGCCGGCCGATGCTGAGCGACACTGGAACGTGTTCATCGCCCGCCGCAGGTTTCTTTAGCTCTTTCTCCAAATCGTCCGCACCGAGACCGTTCGCCTGACTCCGCGACGGTCACTATTTTTTGCGTCATTTCCGTTATAGCCACTGAAATTATACTGAAAATAGTTCTTAACAAACCGGAATGCCGGTCGATAATCAGACTTAGGCGGTAGGTATTTATTCGCCGCGCTTCGATTGAGATCTTTAGGAACATGCACACAAGGATTGCCATGGAGAGGACAATTACCCCGCACAGGAATCAGACGAACAGCACGGAATCGGCCTGGTACTGCCTCCGGTCACACCCAAAGCACGAGCGCATCGCAGCAGCGCATGTTCGTCTACTGGAGAACGTGACAGCTTTTTGCCCCCAAATCAGATTCAAGAGAGCGACCCGGCGAGGCATCGTCTGGGTCACAGAGGCAATGTTCCCCGGCTATTTGTTCGCCTCTTTCGAACTTGCCAAAATGCACCTCCAAGTGCGGTATTCGCCTGGTGTGAGCGGAATTGTGCGGTTCGCCGACCGGTACCCCACTATCGAGGAGAAATCTCTGGCACAGTTACGGGGTCATACGGGTGCTGCGGAGGTCAAGGAGCTGAGTTATAGTCTGTCGGAAGGCGATCAGGTACAAATCGTGGGGGGCGCTTTTGTTGGACTGGAAGCCGTGGTCACCCAGGTCCTGTCGACGAAAGAGCGAGTGAAGGTTTTGATGGATTTCCTTGGCCGGAGAATGGAAGCCGAAATCCAGTGCTCCAGCGTTCTCCGGCAGATGGCCCACCCGCTCGCAGCGTGAGGTTCTTCTCCGAATCAGGAGTCAAGGCCGGGGAGTACCTGGCTTTCGGGGCTTGTCGTTGACTTTTCGGCGTTCGGGTTTGGAGGAATGAGAGCTGATTTCAAGTGGCAGACTACGACGGCTTTTCCGAAAAATACGGAGAGGCGGCCAAGGGCGGCAGCCTGCATTCATCCGCGCCGTCTCTGGATTTTGACGCGCGAGAATTTCCTAAACCAGAAGGATCCGCGGTCGATAGTTTGGCTTACCTGATTCGCCTTGTTTGACGAATTCATTAATTTCTGTGGAAAAAATAGAGTCGATGAGCAGAGAGGTTACCTGGGGAAAACGGAAGTCGCCCAGGCGGACGGCCTCTCTGTGGCTGATAACGCGGGAGGCGTCGCCGGAATCATCAACACGGTCAGGGTTAACAATCAACTAGAAACCTCGAGTCGATCGAGGCTGGTACTATGAAAGAATCAATCGTTGTGGGTGTCGTCGGATGTGGATATTGGGGTCCCAATCTGGTTCGCAACTTCAAAGGGCTGCCCAATTGTCACCTTAAAGCGATGTGCGATGTCAGCGAAGCGCGTCTGAAGCACATGAGAAGCTTGTATTCGGACGTCGAGGGATTGACCGATTTCGATCATTTGCTCAACGGTGTGGGCGTGGATGCAGTTGTCGTCGCGGCACCTGTCAAGCATCACTACTCACTGGCGAAGGCCAGCCTGCTTGCCGGTAAACATACAATGATCGAGAAACCAATGGCATCCTCCTCCGCGGAGTGTGAGGAATTGATCGAAATCGCCGAAAGCAAGAATTTGGTATTGATGGTTGGTCACACCTTCCTTTATTCGGCTCCGGTGCGAAAAATCGTCGAGATTGTCCAGGCCGGAGACATCGGCGAGATTCGCTACATCAATTCGAGAAGGCTCAACCTGGGCCTGTTTCAGAAGGACATCAACGTAGCGTGGGACCTCGCTCCGCACGACATCTCAATTATCCTGCATATTCTTGGAGAAATGCCTGTCGTGGTCAACTGCCAGGGTAATGCCCATGTCACTGCAGGCATCGAGGACGTGACCAACATCTCGCTCTCCTTCCGTCACAAGCGATTTGCCACGATCCAGAGCAGTTGGCTCGAGCCCAGGAAAATTCGTGAAATGACCATTGTCGGCACTCGCCGAATGATCGTCTACGATGATTTGCAGCCGCACGAAAAAATCCGGATTTACGATGTTCGGGTGGAGCGCCCGCCACATTACGACACCTTCGCCGACTTCCATTATTCCTATCACTACGGCGACAGCTATATCCCGCACATCAAACAGGAGGAACCACTGAAGGCTGAATGCCAGCATTTCCTCGATTGCATCGAGAAGGGGACCAAGCCGCTGACCGGTGGCCACGAAGGGCTGGAGCTGGTCAGGATTCTCGAGGCTGCTTCGACTTCGCTGAAGGGTCACGGCGCCCCAGTAACCTTCTCGCGGTCCAAGGAAGCGTCTTTGCCCGCAGAACGAGGGCACGCCCGCCAGGTCGTGCAAGCATGACCCGCTGCGAACATGAATAACCAGTTACCACTCTATCAGCGTATCGCGCCAGACGTGAAGCTGGGTCGCGATGTGCAGATCCACGGATTTGTCAACCTTTACGGTTGCGAGATCGGGGACGAGACAAAGATTGGCACATTCGTTGAGATCCAGAAGGGGGCAAGAATCGGCGCCCACTGCAAAATCAGCAGCCATACCTTTATCTGTGAGGGTGTCACAATCGAGTCCGGAGTATTTGTTGGGCACGGTGTCACCTTTATCAATGACCGCTATCCGCGGGCGACAAATGCCTCTGGGCGCCTTCAGACGGAAGCGGATTGGCATTGCCAGATCACTGTGGTTAGGCAGGGGGCGACTATCGGATCTGGGGTGACCTTGCTGGGGGGAATCACCATTGGAGAAAATGCGATAGTGGGTGCCGGAAGCGTCGTGACCAAAGACGTGCCGGCCAACGCCACCGTGGCAGGCAACCCGGCCAGAATCTTTAAGACAGTTGCAAGAAAGGATGCAAATGAAAGTACCGTTTCTTGACCTGAAATCCCATCACGCGCCGCTGCTGGATGAGATCAACAGGGCCATCCAGGAGGTTATTGAGAGCGCAGCATTTGCCGGCGGCCCGTTCGTCGCCGACTTCGAGAAGGATTTCGCGGCCTATTGTGATTGTCGGCATGCCATTGGTGTGGGCAACGGCACGGACGCGCTCTGGTTAAGCCTTTTGGCGTTGGGCGTCGGGCCGGGAGACGAGGTGATCACGGTGCCGAACTCGTTCATGGCGACCGCGGAAGCCATCTCTTATTGCGGGGCCACTCCGACATTTGTCGATGTCGACGAGCGCACTTACACGATGGATCCGGCCGCGCTCAAGGGGGCCCTTACTTCTCGAACGAAGGCCGTCATTCCGGTCCATCTGTTCGGCCAGCCAGCCGATATGGATCCAATTTTGCAATTTGCGCGTGAGCACGGTCTCTTTGTCGTGGAAGACGCCTGCCAGGCTCATGGGGCTGAATACAAAGGTCGAAAGGTCGGAACTCTTGGCGACGCAGCCGCGTTCAGCTTCTACCCCGGAAAGAACTTGGGAGCGTTCGGCGAAGCGGGGGCGATCGTGACCGGCGACGACGAGTTGCAGAAAAAGATCCGGACCTTTCGGGACCACGGACAGGTCCGCAAATATCACCACACCTTCATCGGATGGAACTGCCGAATGGACGGTATCCAAGGGGCCGTCCTGCGCATCAAACTGCGCCATCTCGAAAAATCCAACCAACTCCGCCGCTCTCACGCTGCCTATTATGACGAGGTTTTGGGTGAGATCGAGGAAATCGCTACGCCTCTGGAATCAACTTGCGTCCGGCACGTTTATCACATTTACGCGATTCGCGTTCAGGAGAGGGACGAAGTGATGCGGCGTTTGAGTGAAAGCGGCGTTGCCTGCGGCGTCCATTACCCTATTCCAATCCATCTGCAAGAGGCTTATCGCCATCTCGAATTCCATCCAGGCTCCTTTCCGATCGCCGAGCGCTGTGCCGTGGAGTTCCTTTCTTTGCCCATGTTTCCCGAACTGACCCCTGAGCAACTGGAAATTGTTGCCTGTGGGGTGAGAGAAGCCGTGGGCGCTGGAGTAACCACCTAGAATGAAACCGGAAAATTTACCAACTTTGGTGGGGCCGAGAGGTCACATGGGGGGACTGACGGTCGAACCATTTCCTACGTCTGAATCCGATCTTGAAGGGCATCGTCCCGGCATGAATGTGAATGATATCCTTTACATTCTCTTCCGGCACAAGTGGAAGATTCTTCTATGCGCTGTGCTCGGATTTGCGGCTGCCGCGGGCGTTTATTTTCTGCTTCCTCCAGTGTACGAATCCCAGGCCAAGCTATTTGTGCGTTACGTGGTGGATCGCAGTGCCATTGACGGGCTCGATTCCACAGGAAAACCGCTGATTTCACCAACCGAGAGCGTCATCAATTCAGAAGTGGAGATCTTGACCAGCTCGGACTTGGCGATGCAGGTTGCCGAGGCGATCGGGATTAACCGATTGGTGCCAAAAGCCGCCGGCGAAACCGGGGCTGAAGACGCCGCACTCACTCTCGCTAAAGGGTTGGAGGTGACCGCTGTCAAGGGAACCTCAATTATCTACGTCTCCTACAAAAGCAGTGATCCGACGCTCCCGACGCAGGTTCTGCAGGAACTCGTGACCCGGTATTTTGACAAGCATCTGCAAGTCCACCGCTCGCTGGGTGGTATCAATGTTGCAACGCAGGAAACTGAGCAGATGCGGGCACAATTGAACCAGACGGACGAAGATTTGAAACAGCTGAAAGCCAAAGCCGGGGTCATTTCTCTTGCGGAAAGCATGGCGACCCTGGCGACCGAATTGGGGAAAGCACAGGCGGAGTTAGATGCGGCGCAGACGGATCTCGCCGCGCAACAGGCTCGGGTCGGGGAGATGGAAAAATCCATTTCCGGAATAGAAGAGGCAAAACAGTCCGACAAGGGGAATCAACCGCAACCGGTGAGCGGCGAGGCTGCTCGGGAATACCAGGCGCTCATTACCCGAGTGGCCCACCTACGCGAAACAGAGACGGATCTACTCTCCAAGTATACGCCCCAGAACAGGCTCGTGAAGGTCAAGAGGGAGCAAATTGACGAACTGGAAAGACAGCGACGAGACTTGGAAAAGAAACACCCCGGCCTTCTTGCGGCGGTTTCCGCCGGAACTTCGACCGACGGTTCGCGACCGGACATTGGGTCTGAGAGAGCTCGCACCGCGGGACTTCGATCTCAAGTAGCAACGCTCGGTGCTCGCGTCACTGATCTTCGCGAACGCGCCAATTTGCTGGCGGAGCTCGGGCCGAAGATTGAGCAGCTCGAGCGGAAGAAAGAGGTGGAAGAGGCGAACTACAAGCATTCCGCAGCGAGCCTCGAGAAAGCTCGCATCGATGAAACGCTCGATTCCACCAGGATACCCAATATTAGTATTGTGCAGGCGCCTTCACCCCCGGAGAGGACGAAAAGAAATGTCCAGAAAGTGGTGCTGGCCCTCGCTGGCGGCGGACTCGCGGTTGGAATAGCAATCGCTTTGCTGATCGAAATGGTCTTTGACAGAACCGTCAAACGGCCGTTCGAAGTCGAGACACGATTGCGGATCCCGCTGTTACTCTCGATTCCCCATCTCCAGATCGAAAACCAGCGGCTAAGTTTGCCTGACTCCGGGCACGAGGCTGAAACAGTTTTTGCAGAAGGCGGGCGTCCGGAGCCGGATGCCCTGGACAACGGCGCCTTGCTCCGACCATTTTGCGAAGCGATACGGGATCGACTTGGTCTCTTTTTCGAACTCAATAACATGGCGCACAAACCCAAACTGGTGGCTGTCACGGGTCTCTCGAAAAATGCGGGAGCATCCACGCTGGCGGCGGGTCTGGCCGCCGCTCTTTCTGAGCCCGGTGATGGCAAGGTCCTGCTGGTGGACAAGCCAGTCGCTCCAAAAAGATTTTACGACATGATGGCGCAATTCAAAGAAAGCAACTTCGACTACGTCATCTTTGATATGCCATCGCTCGGTGACACCAGCTCCACGTTGCCGATGTCCGGTTACATGGACAAAGTCCTGCTGGTTGTTGAGGCCGAGAAAAGTAACGGCGATGCGGTGAAGCGTGCCTACTCCAAGCTCGCTGCGAAGGTGGATGTGTCGGTCATCTTCAACAAGAGCCGGTCCTATGGCCTCAAATGGCTGGACGGCGAACTCTAGTTGACGTGGATAATTCTGCTCCCACCGTTCAAGGCGACGGACGACCCGCGCTGGCGGTACGTCCCTCGAGGTCGGCATCTCCGAAACGCGTTTGCATGATCGCACATTCTTTCTACGAGAGCGACAACCGCGTATTGCGTTACGCGGAGGCGCTTGCTGAAAGGGGCGACTCCGTGGAGGTGTTCGCGCTCCGGCGAACACCGGAAATGCCAAAAGAAGAGGTGATTTCCGGGGTCAAAGTCTGCCGGATCCAGGATCGGTTTGGCAAAAAGCAGAAGTCGAAGTCATCGTTCTTATGGCCCTTGCTGCGATTTCTGGCCACCGCTTCGTGGTGGGTCATGCGCAGCCACCGGCGGCAACGTTATGACCTTATTCACGTGCATAATATTCCTGACTTCTTAGTCTTCGCCGCCTGGTATCCTAAATTAACCGGTACCCGGGTAATCCTGGACATCCATGACGTGGTGCCGGAATTTTTCATGGCCAAATTCGGCGGCTCGAATCACGCTTCAGTGATCTGGGCTTTGAAGCTGATAGAGAAGGTTTCAGCGGCATTCTCCGATCATGTCATCATTGCCAACCACCTCTGGCTGGAGAAAATTACCTCGCGTTCCGCACCGTTGGAAAAATGCTCGGTCTTCATTAACCATGTTGATTCGCGCATCTTTCAGCCTCGCCCTCATGGTGACGGCACCTGGAAGCCCATCGTGCTATTCCCGGGTGGACTTGAATGGCATCAGGGAGTGGACATTGCGATTCGTGCATTCAAGGAACTCCTCCTGAGGATTCCGGAGGCGGAATTCCATATCTATGGCGACGGGATAATGAAACCACAGCTGATCGAGTTGGTGAACGACCTGGGTTTGACGGGCAGCGTGCGCTTTTTCGAGCCTCTGGCTCTCCGCCAAATCGCCAACGTGATGGCTGAAGCCGGCCTCGGGGTGGTGGCGAAGCGTGCGGACTCGTTTGGAAACGAAGCCTCCAGTACCAAGATCATGGAGTTTATGTTGCTAGGCGTGCCAGTGGTCGCGTCGAACACCAAGATTGAGCGTTACTACCTGGATGATTCGGTCGTCCGTTTTTTCGAATCGGGCAACGTGCCAGAGTTGGCTGAGGCGATGTACGAGCTCCTGACGAACCGGCAATTGCGCAGCGGCATCGTTGAGCGAGCCTTCGCATATGCGTCACGAAACAATTGGCAGAGTCGCAAGTCTGAGTACTTTCGTCTCGTTGATTCGCTCTGCATCCCGAAATAAGGCGGATGTCGATGGTGCGCCACGATCGTCTGCTCACCCTTTGCCTTTCCAGGTTGCACCGCGGCTTGGATGGGAGCAGACCCGCCACACGGCTGCCAATCTTGATGTACCATAGCGTGTCATGCGATAAGGAAGCCGAAATGAGGCCATACTATCGTTTGGCCACCAGTCCCCTGCGCTTTGGAGAGCAGATGCAATGGTTGAGCGACCTCGGATACCGAGGTGTGGCGCTTGAAGATGCGCTGCCGTTGCCAGCGAACGGAAGGGAGAACCAATCCCGCCCGGTGGTCATCACCTTTGATGACGGCTTTCGGGACTTCTACCAGGCCGCGTGGCCCGTCCTGCAACAGCACGGCTTTACCGCCAGCATGTATTTGCCTACCGCGTTCGTCTCCCGGGAAAGAAAGTTGTTCCGTGGGAAGGAGTGCTTAACTTGGGATGAAGTTCGCGAATTAAGGCGTCACGGCATTCGCTTCGGCTCACACACAGTGACCCACCCCAAGCTGCATGAAATGCGATTCAAGGAAATCGAAACCGAGTTGACCCGTTCGAAGCTGTCTCTCGAAGAGGAGTTGGGCGAAGAAATTGCCGGCTTTGCCTTTCCGTACGCTTTTCCACAGGAAGACGGTCGCTTTAAGCGAGCGATCACCAGCCTCTTGCGCCGGGCAGGTTACCGTACTTGCGTCACTACGGCAGTTGGACGGTCCCGGACCACCGATGATCCTCTATTCCTCAAGCGGTTGCCTGTCAATTCATGTGATGACCAGGAACTGTTCAAGGCCAAGCTTGAGGGTGCCTATGATTGGATCGGTGCGGTTCAATTCGCTTCGCGGAAAATCAAGTCGTGGATCGTTCCAGGCGTCGGTCGCCAACCCGTCGAAGATCGCCAAACCAAGGTCGAAATTGAATGAATCAGACTTCTTCCAATATCACCGTCTCGGTCATTATTGTCAGCTGGAATGCCCGCGAATATCTGAGGCAATGTTTAGCGTCGCTTTTGGATGAGACGTGCCGCTATCCGATGGAAATTATTGTCGTTGATAACGCTTCATCCGACGGTTCCGCCGATTGCGTAGCAAACAGCTATCCCAACGTGCGACTGATCCGAAACGCCGAGAACGTCGGTTTCGCGAAAGCCAACAATATTGGGGTTTCGGCAAGTACGGGCTCTTATCTATGTTTCGTTAACTCGGACGTGAAGGTGCTCCCACTTTGCCTTAGCCGCCTCGTGGAGTATGGTGAAAAAAATCAGAAAGCGGGTATCGTCGGTCCGCGTATCACGGGAGGCGATGGCAACTTGCAGCGTTCGTGCCGCGGATTTCCTACCGTCTGGAATATGTTCTGCCGGGCATTGGCTCTGGACAGCATTTTTCGAAAGTGCAAGGCCTTCACGGGCTATTCGCTTGCGCATTGGGCTCAAGATTCGCTGAGGCCTGTCGATATTTTGAGTGGCTGCTTCTGGCTGGTCCGTAGACAAGCGCTGGACCAGGTCGGATTGCTGGATGAGGCCTTTTTTATGTATGCCGAAGATATGGATTGGTGCAAGCGGTTCTGGAAAAGTGGCTGGCAGGTCGTTTTTGTCCCTTCAGCCGAGGCCATCCACTATGGCGGAGGCAGTTCCTCGAATTCCCCCCTCCGGTTTTACGTTGAGCGGCAGAAGGCGGATCTCCAATATTGGAAGAAACACCATTCCTCTTTGGCCGTGGCGAGTTATGTGGTGATCTCGTGCCTGCACCTGTTGTTGCGTGCGGCCGGCTACTCCGTCGCCTCGTTACTCAAAAAGCCTCAACGCCAAATCTATCATTACAAACTAAAAAGAAGCGTGGTGTGCCTGAAGTGGTTGATTTCTTCATCCTTCAGAATCGGGGAGATCCGTTTGAGCAGTTAATCGATGGCTCTTTGACAATTGAAATCTTTTATGAAGGATATTATGGACGATCCTAGGCCTCTGGTCAGCGTGTTGGTCCCTGTCTATAACACGCCGGCTGCCTATCTAGTCGAGTTTTGTGAATCACTGGTGGCGCAGAGCTATTCGCATTTCGAGTGTATTTTTCTCGACGATGGCTCATCGGAAGATGCTTTGGAGATTCTTGATAACTATCGACAAGATTCCCGTTTCACCTTTTTCCGCTGGGAGAAAAACCGAGGCTTGAATTGCGCCTGGTTCCAACTTTTGACCAAAGCGCAAGGGCGCTATTGGTGCTCGCCCGGCTCCGACGATGTGCTTACCCCAAAGTTCTTGGAAAAGCGCGTCGCACTTCTAGAAGCTCATCCGTACGCAGTCTTTGCCAATGGTCCGCCGGAGGTCATTGACGACGCTGGAAACCGCTGTCGGGAATACCCCGAGTTCGGCCGAATCCCCAAAATCATCGAAGCGGAAAAATGTTTAGAGACGCTGCTCGGCCACTGTCATGTCAATCAGCCCGGAGTTTTAGCAAGAGTCGATTTGACACGGCTGGTCCTGAGTCAATATGCCAAAGACTGGAAATACGCGGCGGATTGGTACCTTTGGATACTGCTGGTTGCTTTGGGACAACCGGTGGTGTGGGATCCGGAGCCATTGCACAAATATCGCCTTTTTAGCAATTCGTTATCACGGGATCAGCGCAAGGAAATGCTCCGGCGGGCAGAAAATCGTTTGGTGCCAATGTGTGCCTTGGCGGCTTCGGCCCGTTATTCCCATCTTGCGCTGAACTCGTGGAGTCGCCATCGATCGACTCTCTATTATTTGTGGCTGCGGCGCGCAGTGGGTTTGGCCCTCCAAGGACGGCTAGAGAAAGAGTGGGTGATTCGCGGATCACAGGCTTATTATGGAGAGCCGAAGGCCCTTCCATTCTGGCTGGAAGTGGGGAGGAATGCCTTCGGTATTGTGGGTGCCGCTCTCACAGAAAAACGGGACGCTCCCCATCAAAATGGGCTGGGCTGGCAGGACTCGCGTCCGCTTGCTCCAGTCGTGGAGCCGATCGATTTGCGGCCTCAGCCTCTCACTCGCTTATCCTGAACGTCGATCATAAACCAATGCAACTACGGACGACGATCGCCAAGCCGGTGCGTGTACTTTACAGCTTTCCTCACAAGCTCGGCGCGGCAAGAATTTGTGGCATCGCCTGGAATCAGGTGAACGGTCTCGCAAAAGCTGGAGCGGACGTGGTGGTTTTTCCGGGCGTCCTCTACAAACCGCTTCCGGCGAGCGTGAAGGTGCGTCCTACGCTCGCTTGGGAAAAGTTGCGCATTCCTTACAAGTTGCTCGGCACGATACGTGCCTGTGCCCTGCACGACTTCACGGTGGCCCGTCGAATTGAGAAAATGGCAGGGCAAATTGATATCATCCACGCTTGGCCATTGGGTGGCCTGCTGACCCTCAAGACGGCGGCGAGACTCGGAATTCCAACTGTGATGGAACGACCCAACGCCCACACCCGTTTCGCCTACGACGTCGTCCAACGGGAGTGTGATCGCATTGGTGTGGTCCTGCCGCCAAATCACGAGCATGCCTACAACGAGGCTTCGCTGCGCAAGGAGGAAGAAGAATACCGACTGGCGGATCGTCTTCTCTGTCCTTCGGAATTTGTTCTGAGGACGTTCCTTGACCAAGGGTTCCCTCGGGAGAAGTTGGCCAGACATATCTATGGGCTCGATGAGAAGACGTACTTTCCGGATCTTCAGCCTGTCGGTCCGCGACGAGGACTCACCATGATTTTTGTCGGTGTCTGCGCCGTGAGGAAGGGTTTGCACCTTGCCTTGGAGGCCTGGCTCCAATCGCCGGCCCATAAAGATGGCACCTTCCTGATTGCTGGAGATTTCTTACCGGCCTACGCCGAGAGGCTTTCTTCGATGTTGGCACATCCCAGCGTTAAAGTGCTGGGCCATCGAAAAGATATTCCGGAGTTAATGCGAAAAAGCGATGTCATGATTCTCCCCAGCATTGAGGAAGGGTTCGGCCTGGTCTGTACGGAAGCCATGGGCAGCGGTTGCGTGCCGCTCGTTTCGGATGCCTGCACCGATATTTGCGAGCACATGAAAAATGCGCTCGTGCATCACGTCGGAGACGTGGAGACCTTGGCTAAGCAAATTACTCTATTACACGAGGATCGTGCGCTTTTGCAGCGCCTGCGGGCCACCGGTTTGCGTAGAGTGCCTGAAATCACGTGGGATGCAGCGGGAGAGCAGTTGCTTCGAGTTTATCAGGAAGTCATTGAGGCGCGGTGAAGGCGGTAATCTATTTTCAGGTGAGGAAAAAGGAAGCGAGAAACAAGTGCGGCGCAGAAAAACAAAGGCAGTGAACGAAGCCTGTGGCAACTTCAAGCACCTGGTGAATTTCCTTTCGTTATGACGCCTCTCGGTACGGCAATTACGCTCGTTTTGGCGATGCTGGTTTTCTCCCAGTCGCGCGTCATCGCGGCCGTGATCATCATCGTGGCGGTTTGTTACCTGACTCAAGGAATGCCTCTCAACGTGGTGGTATTCCACTTCACGGCGATGCGGGTAATCCTCTTGGCCGGGATTCTCAGGGTGGTTGCCCGCGGCGAATTGACGCAACTGCGCTTAAACACGCTTGATCGAGCTATTCTCGCCTACATGTTTGCCATCCCGATTATTTCGGTCCTGCGCAACTTTACGACCGAGCAGATGATTTATCAGGTCGGTTGCCTCTACGACGTTTTGCTCGCCTACTTCGTCTTTCGGTCTCTTTTGCAAGGAAGCCGAGATTACCTGGATGTTCTTGGCAAGGTGAGTTTCTTGCTGATTCCCCTTGCCTTCATGGTCGTCTCTGAGTCCGTGACCGGCAGGAATTGTTTTGCCGCCTTTGGCGGGGTTGGGGAAATATCCTGGATCAGGGACGAACACGTACGAATCCAGGCCGCATTTCGTTGTCCCATTACCGCTGGTGCCTTTGGTGCCACCTTCACTTTGCTGTTCGCAAGTATCTTGTTTGCCAAGGGACGATCTCTCTTTGCTCTGGTTGGACTGGGCTGTTCACTGGTGATCGTGCTTCTAGCACGCTCCAGCGGCCCGTTCATGGGGTTACTAGTTGGTCTCGTGGCGTTATTCGGATTCTGGCCTTTGCGCACACGCATGCGTTCAGTGCGTTGGAGCATTGTCGCGGTGTTGGTGCTGATGCAGCTGATCATGAGGGCGCCGGTTTGGTTCCTCCTCGGCCGCATCAGCGAAGTGGTGGGAGGCGGAGGTTACCATCGCGCGGAGCTGATCGATCAATTTATCAACCATTTCAGCACGTGGTGGCTGGTGGGAATGCGGGACACCTCCGATTGGTTCCCTTATCAGTTAGCCGATGGTCAGGCGGATTTGACGAACAGATTCGTGGCGGATGGTGTTACCGGCGGCTTGCTTGGCCTAATACTTTCCATCACCTTGGTCGTTCGTAGCTTTCAACGGATCGGGTTGGCGATGAAGAGCAGTCGCAGGGAAGGATCCTCCAGTGAAAAGGCGGTCTGGGGATTAGGCGCGACGATGGTCGGAAGCATCGGTATCCTCTTTTCCGTAGATTACTTCGATCAGATGCAGGTGATCTGGTATTTCTTGCTGGCCTGCATCGCCAGTCTGGAAATTCGCAAATATCCAGCTCGACGACCGGCACCGGCCCGCGAGGATCAAGGGACCTTCCAGCCGGCCCACTTGCAGGTGATGAGCAGGGAACGCGCGGTGGAGTTCCGCGCTTCCACCGCCCAAAATGGCACTGAATTGGTTCCCGTTGATCGAAATCTATACTGACCAATGGGCCTTGCGATGAGGTATTTGACCCTACTGATGAGCGTCTGGCTGTTCTCGACTTGCTTGAACGCATCGGCGGCTAATTCGGTCTACGTCGCGCAGAAGGCGATCGGGGCAGGGGATGGCACCAGCGCAGCGAATGCGTATGGGGTGTCCTATTTTAACGACGGATCGAATTGGAACGCTTCGCCGACCGGCACCCAGATCGGTCCGGATACGGTCGTTCATCTCTGCGGCAGTTTCTCCAGTCCTTTGACGGTTCAAGGCTCGGGCGCTGCGGGAAATAGTATCAAGATTCTTTTTGAGCGAAATGCCTCAATGATAGCTTCCAGTTGGGTTGCTTCGGGTGCCGCCATCACCTGCAACCATAATTATATCGTAATCGACGGAGGAACTAACGGGTTAATCGCAGCTACCAATCAGAACAGCACGTCGCGTTTAGCCTCCTTTGGGATTAGTTGTACCTCGGTCACCAACGTCGAAGTGAAGAATTTGAGGCTGACCAACATTTACAACAAGACGGACGCCGGCGATCCGGTGCAAAACGGAGGAACCGCCATTAGCTTTCTCTATGGTAGCAATCTCTCGGCCCACGACAATCTCATTGCCAACGTTGGCGCCGGTATCTTTTATACGTATTTGGCCTCTGCCTCATCCAGTAACATCAGCCTTTATCGGAACACGATCTCGGGTTGTAATTGGGGGATCGCCTCGGGCTCTGGAGGAGCCAAAGCGCTTTTGAATAATTTCCAGATTTACGCCAATGACATCACCATGCCGGGCAGTAAATGGGACGATCCGGACAATAACAATCATCATAATGGCATCTACGTGTGGGCTGAACAGGATGGATCAAGAATCACCAACCTGAAGATTTACAGCAATTATGTCCATGGAGACGCGGGAGCTCATGCCACGGCCTTCATCTATGTGTCAGCCAATGCCAGAAGCTCGTACGGTTTAGAGGGCGTTTTGATCTTTAATAATCTTTTGGTCGCGACGGCTGGAGGTGCCAGCAATGGTTGTATTTTTCCCTCCTGCAACGGGTTTTACGTCTACAACAACACCATTGTGGCTCTCAATATTAAAGGCGGCTTGGCGATTCGGGAATTTACCGGCAATCAAGGCGGAACCTCGGGAGCAATCCAAAACAACATTTTCTACAATTGGGACCAAACGATTTATGGGCAAGGTGGCGTCACCACCCTTACCCGCAGTAAGAATCTGGAAAATGTGAATCCGCTCTTTGTCAACGGAACAGACGACTTTCATTTGACCTCGGCGTCTCCCGCCAGAAACGCCGGAATCAATCTGTCCGGCAAATTCGACACCGACAAAGACGGCAACGTGCGGCCGCAGACGGCAAATTGGTGTGCCGGCGCTTACGAGTACAAGGGAGGGCACGCTGGGGCCGCAACCATGAAAGGGCCCCTGCAGAACCTGCCCGACACCAAGCCAGGAGCAGGACTGGGTCGATGAAGGACAAATCAAAAACCTTGGTTTCTGCGATTATTCCCACGTACAACCGTGCGAATTTGATCTCCAGGGCGGTACGGAGCGCCTTAGACCAAACCTACGGAAACTTGGAAATCATTGTGGTGGACGACGGCTCGACCGACCGGACCTCCGAGGTGCTTCGGGCCTTCGGAGACAGCATTCGCACGGTCCGACAGATCAATAGTGGCCCATCCGCTGCGCGGAACGCCGGCATCTTGGTCGCCCGCGGAGACATCATCGCCTTTTTGGATTCAGACGACGTCTGGCTTCCGACGAAGATTGAGCGGCAGGTCCAATTGCTCGAACAAGCGGGAAATGAAGTACCGTGCTGTGTCTGCAACGCAACCCTGAGCCGACCCTATTACGGATGTACGACCTCCTTTGACCTGGCCGGCCTCAAGCTGGGCGTGGAGAGTGGGCGTTGGCAAAATCCGGCCTATGTGCTGGCCAGCCGATTCGTGTTGTTCAATCAAGTGGCCGCTGTCCGACGGTCCGCTCTCAAGGTCATTGGCGGATTCAAAGAGGATCTCCGCTTGTTGGAGGATTACGATTTGGCCCTTCGTTTGTCCCTTTTGGGGCCCTGGGCCATCATCAGGGAGCCTTTAGTGGTTAAACATGTAGAAGCGGGTGACTGCCTTAGTGTCGAGGCCGCGAAGGATCCTTTGATGATGGAATGCATGGCAGAAAAGGTTATCGGGAATTTCCTTCGCGAGCATCAGTTTGTCGACAAGAAGCTCAAGCGCGCCCTCGAGAGTACGCTGCAAAGGGTCAGGTCCTCAGTCGTGGCCATCGAAATGTCGAAACAGCCGTCGAAACTGGTTTCCAGTCGCGGGCGGCTTTGGCATTTCGCCCTGCGAAAGCAATACGCCCTCTGGCGTCGAACCCCTTGGTGGCCTCAAGCCGTGGTCTTATGAGCGAAAAGTTAAAATTAGCCGGCGAGAGCGAAGTGCACGGCGGGGCCATTTCCGACCTGCACGCCTGCACCTCAATACCCATGCGATGTCTAGCCTGCAACAATGAAAAGGGAAACCGGACCTTTTCTGCACGAGAAATGATGTTTGGCCTGCAGGAGTCCTTTGAATATCTGGAATGTTCCGCCTGCCAGTCTCTCCATATTATCGATATTCCTCAAGATTTGGCCAAATACTATTCCAACGACTATTACTCATTTTCCCGTCGGCAGGAGAGCGTCCTGAGGCTCTTCTTGAAACGTCAGCGAGTCGAGCATGCCTTGGGCAAGCGGCGAGCAATCGGCGCGCTGCTCTGCGCTCTCACCGGGGCGCCTGAATTTGTCGAATGGATCAAGACGGCGGCGGTCCAGGTGGAGGATGCCATTCTCGATGTGGGATGTGGTGCCGGTCGTCTGCTCAAGGAATTGCACCTGGCAGGATTCAAGAATTTAACCGGCATCGATCCGTTTCTCGAAAGGGACCTCGATTTGGATGGCGTGCATCTGCGCAAAGCCGGCTTGGAGGATCTGCAGGGGCAATATGATTTTATCATGCTTCATCATTCCTTCGAGCATATGGCCAACCCAGTGGCGGCGTTGCGCGAGATTCACCGGTTGCTGGCGCCAGGTCGCTCGGCCCTGGTACGCTGCCCATTGGCTGGGAGTTATGCCTGCCGTACCTATGGAAGTAATTGGGTCCAGTTGGACGCTCCACGGCATCTTTTCATTCCCTCCCGGAGCGGCTTCGCGAATTTAGCCGCCACCTGTGGCTTTGAGCTCTGGAAAACGAGTTGCGATTCAACGGAATTCCAGTTCACCGGAAGCGAACTTTATCAACGTGGCATTCCATTGCAATCCGAGGGGCGGGATAGGTCGTTTTCCTATCTTCAAAAACGTCGTTACAGAAAGTTAGCGGCGAAGTTAAACCGCGATCTGGACGGTGACAGCGCCTGTTTTTACCTTCGGAAAACTGCCACTGCAACCATCAACGTTACTCCCGGACGATGAAACGTCCTTTCGCCGACCTAATTATCCCTTTTTTGAGCGCAGAGAGGGTCTAGTTACCCTGACCAACGATGAACACACCAAAAATCAGCATCGGGCTGCCGGTTTATAACGGGGAAAGGTACTTGGGGAAAGCGATTCAGTCCATTCTTGACCAAAGTTATCCAGACTTCGAGTTGATCATCTCGGACAACGCTTCGACGGATTCAACCGGGCAGATTTGTCGAGATTTTGCCGCACGGGATAACCGGATCCGTTATTCTCGCAATAAAGAGAATATCGGGGCGGCCAGAAATCACAATCGGGTGTTTGAACTCGCGAGCGGTGAGTTTTTCAAGTGGGCCTCTCACGATGATTTGTATCCGAGAGAAATGTTGGAACGCTTTTTGGAAGTCTTTGAGAAAGCACCCTCCTCGACCGGCGTCGTCTACAGTTATTTTGAGGTGATTGATGAGTTTGGAAATTCTTTGGAAGTTAGAACCGATTCCATTGAGAAGAGAGACCCCCGCCCGCATATGCGTTTGGCGCAACTGTTGCTCAATATCGGATATTACAGCGCCAACTACGGCCTCATGCGGGCAAGTATTCTGCGGAAGATTCAGCTGGGATCGTATCCCTATGCGGACAGAACCCTCTTGGCGGAGCTGGCGATGCTCGGAGAGTATTGGGAGGTTAAAGAAGTGTTGCTTAGCCTTCGGAATCACCCGGGACGGTCAACTCGAGCCAATGCGACCCCCGAGACAATTAGGAAATGGTATGACCCGCAGGCGGCCAAGAAGGCTTCGACGATCCCCCCACAAATGAAAGTCGATTTGGAGGTTATTCGCTCTGCCATGCGGCTGCCACCATCTTTGGGTGAGCGAATTTTGTGTCTTTTGGTTGCCCTGGTCGTGCCTTGCTGGTTGCACTTTCGAGAATGGTCATTTCCGCTCCGGCGCAAGCTCGGTCTCGCACCAAGTCTGCGGCGGGGCCGTGACCCGTCAATCATCGCGCATCGGTAGATGCGCCGTTTTCCAAACGAATCGGAAAAGTTTCATGCGAATACTACTAACTGGAAGTGATGGGTATCTTGGTTCGCTTTTGGCGCCCATGTTGATGAATGCTGGCCATGACGTCTTGGGGCTCGATACCGGATATTATAAGGAGCGAATGCTTTATCGGAGCGCTGACACCTCGCCGCGCACCCTGGTGAAGGATCTTCGTGATGTGGCAGCCTCGGACCTGGTTGGGTTGGACGCCATCGTTCATATGGCCGAATTGTCGAACGATCCGGCGGGCGAGCTGGCGCCTCATATCACTTATGAGATCAATCACAAAGGTTCGGTGCACTTGGCGGAACTGGCGCGGAAAGCGGGCGTTCAACGGTTTGTCTATATGTCGTCTTGCAGCGTGTACGGGGTCTCCGGAGGTGACTACGTCACGGAAGAGTCGCCGGTGAACCCACAGACCGCCTATGGCATCTGTAAGACGCTGGTGGAGCGCGACCTGCGGTTGTTGTCGAACGAGAACTTCGCGCCGACGTTTATGCGAAATGCCACGGCGTACGGGGCGTCGCCAAGGATGCGATTCGACATCGTGTTGAACAACCTTGCGGGTTTGGCCTGGACCACCAAAGAAATCAAGATGGTCAGTGACGGCACTCCTTGGCGCCCGATTGTTCACGGGCTCGACATTGCCCAGGCCATTGTCGCGGTGCTTGACGCACCTCTCGAAGCGGTGGCCAATGAGGTATTTAATGTCGGGGACACGGACCATAACTACCGGGTCAAAGAGATCGCAGAAATTGTCGCCGATGTTTTTCCGGGCTGCACCGTTTCGTTTGGGTCGCCAAGCTCTGACAACCGAAGCTACAGGGTATCGTTCGAGAAGATTCGGAAGCACCTTCCTAGCTTCAAGTGTCAATGGGACGCCAGGCGAGGGGCCGAACAGCTACTCGCGTTGTTCCAACGGATCGATATGGCCGAGGACGTCTTCAAGCACCGGACATTCACCCGTCTGAAGCAGCTGGAATACTTGATCAGGACGCATCAGATCGACGATAACTTCTTCTGGACAAAATAATGCGGTTCATCGCAACCAACCTGGAAGGCGCCTGCATTGTCGAGCCGCAGCTTCACGAGGATAGTCGAGGCCTCTTTGCGCGCACCTATTGCGCCCACGAATTTGCTGAACAAGGATTGGTTGATCATTTCGTCCAATGCAATACCTCGTGGAATGCGCGCAAGGGCACCGTCCGCGGGCTTCACTATCAACTCCCGCCATCGTCGGAGGTCAAGCTCGTCCGTTGCACTGCTGGAGCATTGGTGGACGTGATCGTGGATCTGCGACGCGACTCGCCCACCTATTTGCAGCAGATTGCGGTCGAGCTGACCGCGGGGAATCGTTTGGCGCTCTATATTCCCGGGATGTTCGCTCATGGTTTTCAAACGCTTGAGGACGGCACCGAGGTTTTCTATCAGATGAGCGAGTTCTATGCCCCGAAGCTATCCAGAGGGATTCGATACAACGACCCTAAGCTGGGAGTTAAATGGCCGCTCCCAGTGGCCTCGATTTCCGATCAAGACCTCAATTGGGATTTGCTGGAATAATCCACCATCGTGTCGAACTGGTTCGACTCCGGTCAAAAAAGCGCTAAATGATGAACCAAACGCCGACCATTGCAGTGCCTCCGCAAAAAATTCTCCGTGACGCGCTGAAAGACGTACGCCCTCAAGAAGAGGGGGATCAGGCGTACGAAGTCGTTGAGGCTCTCTATCCAATTTGCCGAAGCATCACCGGCGATGGCGTCCGGCAGAGTCTGCGCTTGCTCCAGGGCACTGTTCCCCTGCAGATTCGCGAGATTCCCACCGGCACTCAGGTTTTCGATTGGACGGTTCCAAAAGAATGGAATATCCGGGATGCCTATATAAAGAAGGCGGGC
>Ga0210387_10000325_pt1 | contig 34581 bp, 31 predicted proteins | sample IncBWC7OmetaG_FD_160108 | JGI IMG/M metagenome (GOLD analysis project Ga0210387, IMG submission 160108) | Forest soil microbial communities from Barre Woods Harvard Forest LTER site, Petersham, Massachusetts, United States - Inc-BW-C-7-O ... | reverse complement strand
CATCCAGTGGCTCAACATGATGCCCCCCGGCCACCAACCCCCGCCCAAAGGCGTCCTCCTCGACCTCCGCAAAGCCAACCGCTCACAACTCCTAACCGCCGGCCTCCGTCCCCAAAACATCCACACCATCGACCTCTGCACCGCCTGCCGCCCCGACCTCCTCTTCTCCTACCGCAAACAAGGCCCCACCTCCGGTCGCCTGATGTCCGTCATCGCTCTCCGCCCCTAATTGCTTAAATGACGTGGGCCCTCATCGCGCACGCAGCCCTTGAGGACCCTCTTGTAGCAGCGTTCTTTCGGGCCCCAGCTTCCGAGCTGAGTTGGAGTGCACACTTGTCAGTGCACAAGGGGCAGTGTACACTATCGCTTATGAAGAACATCACTTTAAGCGCGGACGCCGACCTCATCGAAAAAGCTCGCGCTGCTGCCAAGTCCGAAAACACAACTCTCAACGCCGCCTTCCGCGAATGGCTCGAGTCCTACGCACGCAAAGAAACCGTCCGCGCCCATCGCGAACTCATGGAACGCCTCAAGCACGTCAAATCCAATCCACCTTACACGCGCGAAGAGATGAATGAGCGATAAGTTTTTCCTCGATACCAACATCTTCGCCTACATCTTCGACGAGTCGGCGCCGGATAAACGCCAGCTCGCCGCCGACTTGGTCGATCACGCCGTGGCCACCAACGAGGGCGTTATCAGTTTTCAAGTGGCGCAGGAGTTCATAAGTCTCGCCTTTCGTCGCTTTCGTCCCCCCTTGTCCTCGACCGAGGCTGAGCAATTCCTGGCCGTGACCCTTGGTCCACTCTTAGCCGTTCAATCTTCGCACGTGCTTTACTGGGAGGCACTTCACCTGTCCCGGCGCTATTCATTGTCCTGGTACGACTCCCTCATCGTAGCCGCCGCTCTCGAAGCCGACTGCCGCACCCTCTACACCGAAGACCTCCAACACGGCCAAAAATTCGACAACCTCCGCGTCCAGAACCCGTTCCTCTAGCCAGCCGCCGCACCCGCCTCCTAACGCCGTCCTTTCCCGTCTCACTAAACTACATAATTCCCGCCAACCCCTTCCAATCTCTCGACTTCCGGCGTCTCAATTCGAATGATTTGGAAATGGTACTGATACCTTGACAGTAATCAAAATCCATGCTACCATTCCCCATGTTTCGCGGTCCCCGGCTCGTCCCACCGTCCCAGCCTCACTGCGAAACCTCTGTGTCTCCGCGTTATCGTCTTTCCGTTTCTCTCATCTTCCAGCCTTTGACTGTCAACCACTCGTCGCTAGGTTTCTTGTCCCGGATTGACGCGAAATTGACGCGCGTCAACCATAACCCCTTTGTTTGCCGCTCTTACAAAAAACACCCGGGGTGGGGTATGCTCTCGCCCCCTTATTCCCTCGCACGTCCTGCGTACGCACAGCAACAGCCGCAACACGCTTTCTTTCATGGAGTTACTTCATACTTCCCTGGATACCAGGGGTAGGGGGACCCGTGCTCAGGCACAGGCCGCGCAACGCGCTTTAGGGATCTTTCTACCCGGCGACGGGCGCCGAAGCCGAGGCATTCTCAATCTGCGTCAACGCCAGTTGCCCGCAAGCCGCCATCACGTCTCGCCCACGCGAGTACCGCGTAAACACCGGCACGCCCCGGTCCAGCAATATCTTATGAAAGGCAGCCACCCGCCCTTGATCCGGTTCCGCGAACGGCAGCGCCCCCGGATTCCACGGAATCAAATTCACTTTCACGCGCCCCAGATCCGTCATCATCTTCGCTACGCGCCGCGCATCCTCCGCAGAATCGTTCACTCCGCCCAGCAGCACATACTCAAACGTTACGTACTCGCGTGCCCCTCGCGGAAATTTCTTGCACGCTTCCAGCAAAACGCGCAACGGATACTTCCGATTGATCGGCATCAGCACATCGCGCTGCTCGTCATTCGACGCGTTCAACGAAATCGCCAGCTTGGGCCGCAGCGTTTCCCCTGCCAGACGCTCGATTCCCGGCACGATCCCGCTCGTCGAGAGCGTCGCATGCCTCGGCGCAATTCCCATTCCCGAATTGTCCAGCAAAATGCGCAACGCCGCCATCACCGCGTCATAGTTCAACAGTGGTTCGCCTTGCCCCATCAACACGATATTTGTTCTCGGCGCCAGCCGTTCCTTGTGCTCCTCCAGCGGCAACAAAACCTGCGCCAGGATCTCCCCAGCCGTCAAATTCCGAATCAAGCCAAGTTGCGCCGTCATGCAAAACTGGCAATCCACCGCGCATCCCGCTTGCGTAGAAACACAAATCGTCTGCCGCCCCTCGCTAGGCATGAATACTGCCTCCACCGACGCCGGCTTCAGCGGTCTTTTCCCCTCCGTGACCTCTGCGCCCTCTGCGTTAGAATCCACATTCACAACTTTCGGGGCCTCACCCAAAGAGAACAGATACCGCACCGATCCATCGGTCGACTCAAACCGCTGCTTCACCACAGGCAAAGTAATCGTGGCTTCCTTCGTGAGCTTCACTCTCAAGCTCGTCGGCAAATTCGTAATCTGCGCAAGATCCAGTTTTCGCTGCGCATACAGCGCGTGGTAAATCTGCCCGCCTCGATACACTGGCTCGCCCATCGCCACGCATATCTCGCGAAGCTCGTCTTTCGATTTTCCAAGCAATTCCATGAAGTCTTCCTGCGACGCGATCATCGCCCCTGCAACTGCGAATCACCCTACAGAATATCGTGTTTCGCCGTTGAATTTCTTCTTTGCCCGTTTTTCTGCGTCTTTTCGGCGTTATAATTTTCCTGCCATGTCAAAACAACTCGCCATCGAGCAACTCGCCATCGCCGACTGGGTCCAGGGCCTTGCCGCTATCCCCGAGCGCGACTTCTCTCTCGAAAATGTCCAGGACTACATCATCCGCCACGCCGTCCGCCCCGAGACGCTCGAAAAATATCTCTTTTTCTCCAAAGGCAATTACACGCGCAATCTCATTTTCAAAAACGACCTCTTCGAGTGCATGACCATCTGCTGGGAAGTCGGCCAGCACAGCCGCATCCACAATCATCGCGATCAAAACTGCTGGATGTCCGCTCCCATAGGCCGCCTGAAAATTCAGAATTTCCGCGTCGATGAAAAAGACGCCTCCTGTGGCACCTGCAAAATCGTTCCCACGGAAATCTACGAAATGGACGGAGCCCATCCCGTTCACGTAAATCCCCTCGAGCCCGTTCACCAAGTCCTGAACCTGCCCGAATTCAATCAACGCGCTGTAAGCATCCACGTCTATTCCAAGCCCTTCGACAGCTGCGAAGTCTATCAGCGCGAGCGTGGCACTTACGGCGACGTTCCCCTCCACTACACCAGCGAATACGGCAAACTCCACCCAGACGAAAAGCTCCTGTAGCCTTGCTCTGGCACAGACTTCTGTCTGTGCTCTTTTTCAGTGCGCGTCGCCAACAAGCTGTAGCAACACAGCCGCTGCGCTTTTCTAAGCCGCCTGTGTCACAATTGAAGCATGCCAACTGCCACGGAAGTCCGTGACATCCAAAAGCACGTCCTCGGCAACGGCCTGGTCGTCATCACCGAGACGATGACCCATGTCCGCTCCGTCTCCGTTGGCGTCTGGATACGCAACGGCTCCCGCCGCGAGGTCCCGGAAGAAAACGGCCTAGCCCATTTCATCGAGCACATGGTCTTCAAAGGCACGGAGCGCCGCTCCGCCGAAGCCATCGCCCGCGAGATGGATTCCGTAGGCGGCATGCTCGACGCGTTCACCTCGAAAGAGCAAATCTGCTTCAACGCCAAAGTTCTCGACGATCATCTGCCCATCGCCTTTGACGTGATCGCCGATCTTGTTCTTCGCCCCAAGTTCGATTCCGACGACGTAAAAAAAGAGCGTCAGGTCGTCCTAGAAGAAATCAAGATGGACCTGGACAATCCCGAGTATCAGCTTCACGACATTTTCACGCGCGGCTTTTGGCCCGAGCATCCGCTCGGACGCCCTATTCTCGGCACTCCAGAAACCGTTCGCGCCTTCAACCGCGCTCATCTCGTCGAGCGCTTCCGCGACTGGTTCGCCCCCGATCATCTGGTCATCACCGCCGCAGGCAACGTCACGCACGAAAGAGTTTTGGACCTCGTCCAACGCGAGTTCGGGAATCTCCGCCCCGCGCGCACGCTCGAGGATCACACCGCTCCTTCGACACAAGCGCCCATCCATCTCGAAACCAAGCGCGACCTCGAACAAGTTCATCTCTGCATCGGCGTCCCAGCCTTACCGCTCGGTCACGAAGCGCGCTTCGCCGCCGCGGTGCTCAATAATCTCCTCGGAGGCGGCATGTCTTCGCGCCTCTTCCAAAACATCCGCGAAAAAGAAGGCCTGGCCTACGCCGTCTTCAGCGAGCTCACCCCTTACTCCGACGCCGGGATGTTCACCGTCTACGCCGGTACCGCCAAGGAAACCGTCGGCCAGGTCATCGACCTGACCATCAAAGAATTTCGCGCCATGAAAGAATCGCCCGTCAGCGAAGAAGAGCTCACTCGCGCGAAGAATCATCTCAAGGGTTCGCTGATGCTCTCCCTGGAATCAACCACGTCGCGCATGTCGAATCTAGCCCGCCAGGAGCTCTACTTCGGCCGCTTCTATTCCCTCGACGAAATCCTAGCCTCCATCGAAACCGTCACCCTCGCCGAGGTGCAATCCCTGGCCCACGCTTTCTTCCGCCCCGACCAAATCGCCGTCACGGTGCTAGGCCCCCTAAACGGTTTCACCCTAGACCGCTCCCGCCTCGCGTGTTAATTCGATTCGGTGGAGGCGTGTTCCAGAGTGGGTCGGCCAAAACGAAGTTCAATTAGAATGAGGGGTCCACAAGGTGCATTTCGGGGATGGAATTACGAATGTTAGCTCGTTAGCGCGATAGTTTCCGTCGAGTCGGAGTCTTTGGATAGGCCTGGATTCGATTGTTTTGATCGTAGCGCCGGCGTCGCAGTCCACTTTTGCCCGCGCGTAGTATTCAAATCCAATTGGCAACGTGAACTGCGCGCGGCCTGCATCAAATTGGGGTGCCACGTTTCCGACCACGCCCTGGTGAGGAAAACTCGGATTGTAGAAGAGTAGATTCCCGCGCTCCACCAATTCGCCATCTTCCCACTGAATTTTCAAATCGAGGGTTAGGGTCTCAAGTCTTTGCAGTCGCATCCACTTTAGAAAAATATCGCCACTTTCGCCCACATAGACCCTCTCGGCATCATTCTCCGCATCTACCCCGGGATAAAAGGTTGTTGCGAAGGGGTGGTCGCCATCAGGTGCATCGTTCACGTGGACGCCGACAAAGTATTCGCCGGCTGGAGTATTCCCAAACTGATATTCACCGGACTTGTCCGACCAGGCGAACTCCGTGAGGTTCCACCGCGCGTCTCCCGTTTTATCGGCGGGAATCAGTTCTACTTCGAGTGCCCGAACTGGCTCGCCCTCTTCATCAACTAAGGAGCCATGCACAACGTGATGCGGCGTGTTCTCGCTTTCTGCTTTCGTTGCTTCGGAGCCAATCCCGCTCACCGGATCGCTTCCGGGGGCCAGGTCGACGTAGCCGCTAACTTGTATTGGGAGACTACCGGGAAAGATGCCTAAGATAACACTTAGGAGGATGGCCGAGCCGACAATAAGCGTCGCAATGAACCGCGAGGTTTTATGAGGATGCGCAACTTTATTCATACCCATCAATCCAGTCAGCAAAATCGAACCCGATTATACCGCGGTATTTTCGTTAACGCCCTCGGATCACCCTCTCAATCGGTGAATCCGCGAGTCCAAATCTTCTAGCGAACCGTCACCATAGCTCTCATATTCTCAGTTGACGGTGGTGAATCCCTCTGCCATCATTCTGAAAATTCGTTTTGAGATATTTTGTACGGCAATCGAGGGCAAAGCGATCGGCTTGCGGGTTTCCATTCTGGCGTCAGGCAGCTCGGGCAACATCACCCTGCTCGAGACGCAGCGCACCCGACTCCTCGTGGATTGCGGCCTCGGCAAACGTGAAACTCTCGCCCGTCTCGCTGCCATCGAACAAACGGTTGATCGCATCGACGGCATTCTCATCTCCCACGAGCATAGCGACCACTGCAACGGCCTGCCGCAAATGCTCGGTCTTTGGAAAGCACCGCTTTACGTAACCGAGCAGACCCTGGACGCGCTGAATCGCGCCCTGCCCGATCGGCTCGCAAAGCGTTTGCGTGGCGTGGAAACGATTCAAGCCGGCCAGCACTTCACGATCGGCGATATCGATGTCCACGCATTTCAAATCCCCCATGATGCTGCCGATCCGATTGGCTTCACGTTTCGCACCAATGGAACCAAGATGGCTCTGGTCACCGATCTTGGATACATGCCCGAGCTTGTGAAGGTTCATCTGCGCGACGCCGATTGCCTGCTGCTCGAATCGAATCATGATTTGGACATGCTTAAGGTTGGGCCGTATCCGTGGGTGGTCAAGCAGCGCGTCCTCTCTCGCACCGGCCATCTCTCGAATCACGCGGTAAGCGAGTACCTGTCCGACCCGGAAGGTTTTGATGCGCGGGCGCGCTACCTTATCCTCGCGCATCTCTCGCTGGAAAATAACAATCCGGATCTCGCGCGCCTTTCCGCGGAAGAGGCCCTCAATCGCCGCCCCCCCGAATGCGCGTTTCACGGCGAACTGATGATCGCCACGCAAGACCGTCCCCTCAAGCCGCTCGAACTTTAGGCTTTTCAAATTCCACTCGCTTTTTCTCCGGCGGTCCTCTAAACTTAAATTGTTCTTGGTAGAGGTGCGGAGGCCATGAGTAGCCCGGTGAGCAATTCCGATCAGCTTCGGACACCGCGGCAAAAGGGGCCAGGTTGTTGTACTCCGCCGAAATCGCAGCGGTAGCTGTTGCCGCTGAGGTTGGGGAACAGGTCTAAGGCCTGTCCACTGTCATCCGTTTAGATGGCGGCATTGCCGCTAGTGCTAAAACCGGATGGAGCGCTATCGAGAGGCAGCAGCCTCGAGTACTTTTGTCGCGGTTCCTTCCTTTCGTTTCCCTCCATCCAGAAATAATCGGTCCGCATGAATCTTTTCGAACTTACGCGCGCGCTCGTCGATATTGAGTCGACGACTAATCGTGAGCAAAACGTGGCGGACTTCTTGTTCGCACAACTGTCGTTTCTTGCTGCGCGCACTTCCGGCCGCCTCGAACGAATCGCGGTCGAGCCGAATCGCGACAACATATTTGCGTGGTGGGGCGAGCCCATCGTTACGCTTTCGACGCACATGGACACCGTGCCGCCTTTTTTTCCATCTCTTGAAGACGCCGAATTCATTTGGGGCCGTGGTTCCTGCGACGCGAAAGGCATCATCGCCGCGATGATTGCGGCCGCAGAAAAACTTCTCGGCTCGGGAACAAGAAATTTCGGACTTCTCTTCGTCGTTGGTGAAGAGCGCAACAGCGCCGGGGCGAAAGTCGCCGCCGCCAATCCGCGCGGCGCGCGATTTCTGATTAACGGCGAGCCCACCGAAAATCAACTCGCTCTCGGAACAAAAGGAGTGCTGCGCTACGAAATCACTGCGCATGGAAAACTCGCGCACTCCGCTTACCCGGAGCTGGGTCACTCCGCAATTCATTCGCTGCTCGATACTTTGCGGGCCATCCGTTCTATTCCGCTGCCGGAAGATCCGCTTCTCGGACAGAGCACTCTCAATATCGGCACGATCGTGGGCGGACGCGCGCCGAATGTGGTTGCCGACCACGCGCAAGCGGAAATCATGTTTCGCACCGTGGGCGATCCGGCGGAAATTCGCCTAGCGGTACTTACTGCCGTTGCGGGACGCGCCGAAGCTCGCGAAGTTTTGCACACGCCGGCGATGCGTCTTTCGGCGTTCGACAGTCTTCCCACGACGGTCGTGGCCTTCGCCACGGACATTCCAACATTCGACGGCGCGTGGGGCCAGCCTTTCCTGATCGGCCCCGGGAGCATTCATTTGGCGCACACCGCCGAAGAGCGCATCCCGAAGAAACAACTTTCCGATGCGGTCGAGATTTACGCGCGCATGGTGAAACAACTTCTCGCCACGGGAGGCACGCAAGCATGAGTCAGGGCCTCGCCATTGTTGGCTACGGAAAAATGGGCAAGCTCATCGAGCGCCTCGCGCCGGAATATGGCTTCGACGTGCGCGCGAAATTCTCTGGCGGTGACAATCCTGGGGGACAGGGCTTGTCACACGAAACGCTGCGGGGCATTGATGTCGCCGTGGAATTCACCACACCCGTAGCAGCTCCTGTAAATATCCGCCGTCTCGCGGCCCTCGGCGTCAACTCCGTCGTTGGCACGACCGGTTGGTTCGAGCAACTTCCCGCTATGAGCGAAGCTGTCGTCCACGCAAAGACCGGGCTCGTGTGGGCTGCGAATTTTTCCGTGGGCGTGAATCTTTTTTTACAAACCGTTGCATACGCCGCTGCTCTGTTTGCCATGCACCCGGAATACGAAGCCTGGGGCTGGGAGATTCACCACTCCGCAAAAAAAGATGCGCCTTCGGGCACGCTCAAAAAACTTGCCGAAGGAATGCGCGACGCCGGTTACACGCGGCCCGTAAGCCTCAGCTCGAACCGCGCCGGCACGATTCCCGGCACGCACGAAATCGGTTTCGACTCCGCCGCGGACACCATCACGCTGCGCCACACGGCGCACAGCCGCGAAGGCTTCGCGCGCGGCACACTGCAGGCAGCGCGCTGGATCGCAGGCAAAAAAGGATTCTACGAGTTTAAGGAGATCCTCGCTGAATTGGGTTGAAGGATCTTCGTAGCGGCGGCCTTTAGGCCGCCATCTGGATTTTGGCAGCACGACGTTTAACCAAAGAAGGAGAAACACCATGTTTACCGGTACAGGCACTGCGCTCGTCACTCCATTTCGCCGCGATGGTTCGCTCGATGAACCAACGCTCCGCGCGCTGATCAAGCGCCAGATCGATGCGGGAATTGACTTCCTCGTCCCGTGCGGCACGACTGGCGAAAGCCCCACGCTCACGCACGAAGAGCATCTGCGCGTCGTCGAGATCGCCGTGGAACTGGCGAAGGGGCGGGTACCGGTTCTCGCTGGCGCAGGCGGTTACAACACCGCCGAAGTCATCGTACTTGCGCGCGAACTCGCCGCGGTCGGCGCGGACGGAATTCTTTCCGTTACGCCGTACTACAACAAGCCGACGCAAGAAGGCCTCTATCAGCACTACAAAGCGATCGCCGAAGCGATTTCGATCCCCGTCGTTGTGTATAGCGTACCAGGCCGCACGGGCGTGAATGTTGAGCCGGCGACCGTGCGGCGGCTCTCGGCGATACAGAACATCGTTGGGATCAAGGAAGCCTCGGGAAATATTTCGCAGATGGCTGCCATCCTGAATGCCGTTCCTGACGATTTCGTCGTGCTCAGCGGCGACGACGCTATCACGCTGCCGCTCATCGCGCTTGGCGGACGCGGAGTTATTTCCGTCGTCTCGAACGAAATTCCTGCGGACATGGCGCGGCTCACGCGGCTGGCTCTGGACGGCGATTTTCCGGCCGCGCGCGAAATTCACCGCCGCGTGCACCCGCTGATGGAGGTAAACTTCGTTGAGTCGAATCCCATTCCGGTGAAGGCGGCCATGGCCCAAATGGGTTTGCTTGAAGCGGTGTGGCGTCTCCCGCTCGTCGCGCCGAAAGCGGAAAACGAAGCGCGCATTCGCGCCGCCCTGGAATCGCTCGAGTTGCTCGGCTCGGTTGCGTCCCCGCACGAGACCGCCGCGCAGTCGCTTGAGAGAGTGCATGCAGCCACAGCAAATTGAGCGATTGTTTGACGAGCCTCCGGCTCAATACAACGAAGAACACTTCCGGCTCTTCCGCGAGTTCAAGGACGCCGTAAATCGCGGCGAAGTCCGCGCGGCGGAGCCGGATGCTGCCTCGCCCACAGGCTGGCGCGTCAACGCGTGGGTGAAAAAAGGAATCCTGCTCGGGTTTCGCATGGGCACGGTCGTTGACATGTCCGTCGATGCAGCGCGGCAGCCCTTCATTGATAAGTCCACGTATCCCGTGCGCGCCATCACGGCCGCGGACGGCATCCGCATCGTGCCCGGCGGCTCCAGCATTCGCGATGGCGCGTACATCGGTCGCGGCGTTGTTTGCATGCCGCCGATGTTCGTAAATGTTGGCGCGTACGTCGGCGATGGCACGATGATCGATTCGCATGCGCTGGTTGGTAGTTGTGCGCAAATCGGACGCAACTGTCATATTTCCGCCGGCTCGCAGATTGGCGGCGTGCTTGAACCGGTTGGCGCAATGCCGGTGATCATTGAAGATGAAGTGTTGGTGGGAGGTAATTCTGGCGTGTATGAAGGAACCGTCGTGAAGCATCGCGCGGTTCTCGGTACCGGAACGATTCTTAATCGCTCCATTCCAGTCTACGATCTCGTGCGCGACGCGGTGTACACTGCCAGCGAAACTTCAGCTGGTGAATCCTTGCCGCTAGTGATTCCCGCGGAAGCTATCGTCGTTCCCGGCTCGCGCGCCGTGACGCATCCCGTCGGCGCCAAACACGGCCTGAGCCTGCAATGCGCCGTCATCGTCAAATACCGCGACGCCAAGACAGACTCCCGGATCCAGCTTGAAGATCTTCTCCGCTAGTGTTTCCTAGCGCGACAGCACCTGCTCGAAAAAATCCAGTGCGCGCGGATCGTTGGATTGGCCCAGCCAGAACATGGCTTGCTTGCGCACTTCGGGGTTGCGGTTCGTCTTGGCCACTTCGATAAGTTTTGGGACGCCTTCTTCTTTCGGCATTTGGCTTAGCGCGAAGACGGCTTTCTTTTTCACTTCGGTGTCGGGATCATTCTCGATCGCGCCAGTGATGGCGCCCATGGCTTTTTGTCCTGCTTTTTGGGCCAGCCAGAAGAGCGCTTGCCCGCGCACATGCGTGCTCTCGTCGTCTTTGGCCATGCGGATCATTTCGTTCAGCGCTTCCGGTTCGTGGCTCACGGAAAGGGCGAACGCTACCTGCGAGCGCACTTCGGGACTAGGATCGCTCTTAGCCATTTTCTGCAGCAGCACTTCGCCGGATTTTCCGCGCGCAGCTCCTAACCAGAAGGACGCATGCTTGCGCAGTTGCTCCGGCTGATCCACGGCGACGAACGATTCGAACGCGCGGTCGGCCGACGCATCGGCATGCAGCGCAATTGCGGATAACGCACCCTGGCCAATTTCGTGTTGGCCGTGACCTTCGAACGTTGCCTTGTGTACGAAGTCTGCGAGCAGCGCGACGCTTTCTGTCGCCTTCACACCAGTCAACCAGATAAACGGCAGTCCGCCAGCGTCCAGCGTGCAATTTTCCGAAGCTTCGCGAATGCGCATGACTTGCTTACCTTCCAGCCGGAAAAGTACGACAAGTTGGCGCGATCCTTCGAGCTGCACGGTTCCGGTTTCTCCACCTTTTTGCGAAGTCGTGCTCGTCATGCCGTTTTCTTTTTCGAGCCGGCACGTTCCGCAGCCGCCGTAGCTTTCGTTGAAGTTTCCGCAGCACACCGTGCGGTCGCCCGCAATCTCCGCGACGCTGTAGCCGACCCACTCAGGCTTGTCCGCTTGTGCCTCGATTCCGCGAAGAGTCTCCGCCAGAGAAACGTTCACCATTCGCGTCTCGATTTTGGCATTGATCACCTGCGGCGTTTCCGCCGCCGCTGCAGAGGCGGAGCTTGCTTGCCCTGAGCTGGCACGTAAGGCCCCGCCCGTGATAATCCCAAGGCCCAGAATCAACATCGCCGTCACAATCTTTAGCCAGGCTTTCATATTCACCTCACCACAATGTTCCCTTCAATCGAGCACTCACCAGTCGAGCCACTACTCTCTACTCACTATTCGCCACTCTCTTCCCGCTCACTTTTGCAAAATCTCCATCAAATAATCGTTGCCTTCTTTCGAATTCATCAGCGCAAGCTTCGAAACCGCAGTCTTCTTCAACTCCGGATCTTTCTCCCCGCGCGCGATCGTCACCAGCGCGTGCGCATTTCCTTGGATGAAGAGTGCGTTGAGTACGGCTTCCTTGTTCTCGCGGTTGGTTTCCTTGGCGTAGATCGCGAGCAGCGCTTGCTTTGCATCTTCCGAACCAACCAGTCCGAGATTGCGAATCGCCGTGCGGCGAATTTCCGGGTCCTTTTCACCCTGCGCTGCTTCCGCCAGGAATTTCGCATCGCCGGAGAGAAAGAACGCCTGCAGGATGTCCTTCTTCACTTCAGGCGTAGTCTCGGCCGCATAAAGCTGGCGCAATTCTTCCGGCGCGTGAACAATTCCAAGCTGGCGGATCGCTTCGGCGCGCAGCGATGCATCTTTTTCGCTCTTGGCGGCTGCAAACAAATGTTCCTTGTCGCCGCCGACCATGTAGCTGCGAAGAATGGCGCGCTTGATCGACGGATCGCTTGTTGAGGAATAAACCTCAGCAAGTGCTTGCCGCGACTGTTGTCCGCCGAACAAACCGAGATATTCGACGGCCTTTCGTTGCAGGTCCGGATTGCTCTGGCCTCTGGCGATTTTTGCCAGAACATCGCGCGCTTGCGAAGAGCCGTTTTGTGCGAGCAGAAAAAGCGCTTTGGATTTCAGTTTGGGGCTTCCCGTGCCATTCAATATTCCTTCCATCACGGGCACTCCTTTTTCAGGATTTCCGTTCATGATTCCTTGCAACGCATACATCTTCAGATCTTCATCGCTCTGATTGTCGGGGTTCGAAGGATGCCCGGTGGATTGCCGCACCTCGATTTCCAGCGCTTTTGCGTCTTTTATCCACCGGCTTTGCGCATATTTCTTCTCCAGATCGGCGATTGTTGCCAGCGCGGAGTCTCTTTTGCCCAGCTTGTTTTCTGCGTACGCCTTCCAATACATCGCCGCATCGGTCTGAGGCCCATTCATCGAAGCAAGCTCGCTGAACTTCTCGGCTGCGCGGTCATAGCGATCCTCGTCCAGAGCTTCGCGGCCGTCGCTGTAGAGCTCGTCGAGGCGTTCCAGACGCTCCTGCTCACGGTCGCGCTTTTCCTGTTCCCGGTCGCGGGCTTCTTGCTCGCGGTCGCGTTTTTCTTGTTCTCGATCGCGCGCCTCCAGCTCACGGTCCGCGCTGCTCTGTTCCTGCCAGGATTCCGTGGCCGTCGCAGCTCCGCGGGCCGCCGCGGGCTTCGCCATCCATGGCGCGATCAGTAGTGCCGCCGCGATCATCCCGTTTTGCGCTGCTCTGCTTGTCCGTTGTCCGATGCTCATGCCTTGTTCCTCTCTCTTGCTTTCGATTCCGTCGCCGTCGGCGCGGAGTTTGTGGAATTCTGCTTTTCTTGCAATTCCTTGCCGACCACTCGAACTTTGAACAAAATGCCGTGCGCTTCGATGCGCTTCTGCAGCGATTCCAGTTTCGCCGGCGTAATTTCCTGCGGGCTGTGCGCCACGTCCATCAGCACGCGCTCGAGGTCACCCAGAACGTCCGCCAAGGCCGCATCGCCATTCTGTTGCGCCGTTTCACGATACAAGCGGTTGGCGTCCAGCAAGTCTTCCGCTCGTTGCTGCTCCGCAGCGATATTGATTTGCTTTGGCCCCGAGGTTGGCGGCGCTGCGTTTGCCAGCTCCATCAAAACCATTTCTGATTTGCCCAAGTGGTCGCCGACCGCCACAACAAGCACGCGTTCCCGAACCTGCGCCACGCTGGCGGCCGGAGTTCCGGCGTCAGGTTTCTTTGTCCAACGACCCGCAACGAACGCGGCAATCACCATGGCCGCCATTGCTCCGATGGCTACCCAACGGCGCGGCTCGATCCACGCGCGCCATCCGCGTCCGGCTCTTTCTGGCAGCCGCGGTGCGATTTGTTGCCACACCGCTCGCCCGTATTCCGGGCCTCGCTCGGGGATGGGGAGATTGTCCAGCGCATCCAGCACTGCTTCGATGCGGTCGAGTTCGGTGCGGCAGGTGGTGCAGCTCGTCAAATGCTCGGCAATAGCTTCGCGTTGCGTAGGCTCCCCCTCACGATATGCAATCAGTTCTTCTTCTGTCAGGTGTTTCATAGTTCTGTTCCTCTGGGCTCCGTGGCCGCTCCCGCTGCTTTCGCTTGCAGCGCGCCTCGCGCTCCTACGTACGGTTCCAAAGCCCGCCGTAATTTCTGTACCGATCGAAAAACCGTATTCTTCGCCGCGCTCGTCGTTGATTTCAGCACAGTGGCGATCTCTTCGATCGCGCAGCCTTCCCAATGGCGCATCACGAAAGCCGTTCGTTCCGAAGAGCTCAACTCCTTCAGCGCTTCTTCCATCTTTTTCCTCAGCTCGGTGTTGCCTGCGAGCCTGTCCGGGGTCGGCCTCTCGTCGGCCACCAGGTCCAACGGATCCTGCTCTTGCTCTTCCGCCAAGGCGCTCGGCGTTTGGCGCCGCGCGTCCTCGGTGCGTTTTTGGCGCATGCGGTCGATCGCGTAGTTTGCGGCAATGCGATAAGCCCAAGTGCCGAAATTCGCGCGCGAACCAAATTGGCCGAGGTTCCGGTAAGCGCGCAAGAAAGCCTCTTGAACCACTTCCTCGGCGTCGTGCTCGTTTCCCGTCATGCGGTAAGCCAGGCGAAAAAGCTGCTGGCTGTGGCGTTCGACCAGCACTCGGAAAGCATCGCGCTCGCCCGCGAGCGTGCGCTCCACGGCGATGGCATCGCTTTCTCGGGCCGCGCTCTGGAGTGCCTCGCGGTCTTGGGTGCTACCGGCGCTTTCGCTCATCCGAATCATTAGACAGGAATCAGGCTTTGCGGTTAGGTAGGGATGTCCGAATTCGGGCAGTTCCGAGCCTACTTTATAAGGTAGGCCGTAAGTGCGGCAATATCATAGGGCTGGCAAGGCGCCAGCCCGAGCATCAACTATTTCGAAACCAAACAGTCTCGTTTCTCGTACGGGTTGTCACTGCCAAGCGGGCAGCTCGAACGCTCTGAAACTCGCCGTGGTTGCCTCTTTACTTCAGTACTTTCTTACTTCGCCCTTTTGCTCACTCATATCTCAGCGCTACCACGGGATCGACTCGCGCGGCCTGCCGCGACGGCAGCCAGGCGGCGAACAGCGCAATGGCCAGAAACATGGCGGAGACGCTCACAAAGGTGATGCCATCGACAGTGTTGAGCCCATAAAGCGCCCCGCGCAGTAGGTAAGAAGCTCCCGCAGCGAGAAACATTCCGACGAACAATCCGGCAAGCACGGGCCGCGTGATTTCGCGCAGCATGAGTCCAACGACGTCGCGTTTTTTCGCGCCGAGTGCCATGCGGATGCCGACTTCGCGCGTGCGGAGCACGACGATATAGCTGACCGTGCCGTAGATACCCATCAAGGCCAGGAAGAGCCCGATCAGGCCTACCGGCGTAGCAATAACGGCCGCAAGGGCGGGGAGAAAAAAAGTCGCCGTCATGCGTAGCAGCTCCGAGAGCGTGTGAGACTCGGCGGTCAAGTCGGGATCAATGGAGGAGATCACCGCGCGTACCTCATGCGGGAACCGCTCCGGGTCGGACCACGTGCGAACGAGAATCGAGTAGTCTTGGGGGCGGTCGTCGGCCAGCGGCACGTAGACCAACTCGGCGTCGCTGCCGTCGAACGTAGAGCCGCGCGTATCGCCTGCGACGCCGATAACCTGGTAAGTCGGGCCGTCGGGAAGAGCTTCGTCCTTCCGGTGGAACTGTCCATCCGTTCCCAAACGCAGACTGCGACCGACGGGGTTCTCGTCGGGCCACAACTTCTTCGCGGCCGATTCGCTGAGGATGACGGAAAGCTCAGGCTGTCCAGCTTGCATTTGAAAGTTGCGGCCCAGGAGCAAGGGGATGCCGAGCGTCTGGAAGTAGCTTGCCTGCACGTAGCTAAAGCAAAGAACGGTCCTCGTATTTTGAGCTGAGGGCGTCTCCCCGTTGAGCGAGACCGCCGCTCTTCGGTAGCCATACACTGGTGGTGAAGCACTGGTGACCGCGGCCACATCCGGTAGGTCGGCTAGGCGTGTGCGAAGCTCGCGGACCAGGGCGCTCTCGCGCTCGGCGTTGTATTTCGGGTCTTCGGGAAATTGGACCGTCAAATTGACAACACGTTTGATGTCGTACCCCGTATCTACCTTCAGCGCTCGAATGCAACTGCGAATCAACATACTTCCCGCGATCATCAGCGCCAAAGCGACGGCCACCTGGGCGGCGATAAAGGTGCCGCGGAGCCGGCGGCTGCGCATGGGCGAAGTCCCCGCGTTGGCCTTGAGTGCAGCGGAGAGCGCGGAGCGCGAGCTTTCGAGCGCAGGGGCGAGTCCGAACAGGATGCCGGCAGCAAGAGAAATCGTAAAGACGTAAGCAAAGATTCCGGGATCCGGACTCACGCGGAAAATCAGCGTGCCGTACTGCGCGGGGAGGGCTCCGGCGGCCACGGTCGCCAATCCCTTCATAAAGGTCCAGCTCAACATCAGTGCGACGACGCCCGAAAGCATGCCCAGCAGTGCGCTTTCGGTCAGCAGCTGGCGGACAAGACGAAACCGGCTGGCTCCTAGCGAGAGGCGCATGCGCAGTTCATTCTGGCGCGATGCGGCGCGGGCCAATTGCAGGCTGGCCACATTAGCGCAGGCGATGACCAGCACCATGCCGACAGCGACCATGACCAGCAGAACTGCGTACTTCAATCCGCCTGACAACCGCTCGGGCGGAAGGGGAAACGGGGACCCCGGCCAGATCAATGCCGTCGCAGGTTTTCCCCATTCGGAGTGCGGATCGTGCAGGGCGCTAAGTTGGCCGGCAAGCACGGTCATCTCCGCCCGCGCCTGATCGATACTGACGCCGGGAGCCAGGCGGCCATGCACCCGGCAGCACAGGTTTTCGCGGTCGCGTAGTGCACCGCCGGCCGGATGGAGCAGCGGCGAAAGGCTGAGCGGCAGCCAGAAATCGGGTACGGCTAGGTGTGTGCCAACGAAGTTGCGAGGCGTAATCCCGATCACGGTAAAAGCAACGCCATTCAGCCGAATGGATTTGCCCAGCAGCGCGGGATCCCCCGCAAACCTCTTCTGCCAATAGTTTTCGCTGATGAGAACTGTGGGAGAGGCGGCCAGCTCGGAAATCTCTCCGAAGGTTCGACCGCGCAGAGGAAGGACCCCGAGAACCGAGAAGTAATTCTCGGAAACAACCATCGTGCTGGCGAATTCCTTATCGCTGATGTTTGAAGGAAGCAGCCCCAATTTTCCCGCCAGCGAGCCATCCGCCGAAGACCGCCGACTCTCGCTGTTACCAGCGTCAGAGAGGGTTAGGAACTCATTTCCGCTATCGGCGATTAGGCCGCTGAAGGAATGAAGGCGATCCCGATAAGTTTCGTAATCGGGATAACTGAAATAAGAATCGGCAGCGCCCGAATGGAGGATCAGGGCAAGGTTAACCATTTCGCTAGAATCGCGAGCGTCTAGCGACCGGTCCAGAAATGCTTTGTAAGCTGTAAACGCTGCGGTGTTGACCCCAATCCCTAACGCGAGCGTCAGAATCGCCACGGCCGTGAATCCAGGACTCTTGACGAGCATCCGCAAACCAAAACGCGCGTCCGCGAAGAGCTCGTCCAGCCAGCGCCAGCCCCACGCGTCCCGCGTAAGCTCTTTTGCCAGACCCACATTGCCGAATTCTCGTCGCGCTCCGGCCTGCGCTTCGCTCTGCGATGCTCCTCTCTCGATGCGTTCCGTTTCCGCCATTTGCAAATGGTGCTGGATTTCTTTTTCCAACTCGTCGCTTCGCTTGCGCCAGTTCCACCAGTGCTTCATGGCTGGCTCTCCTTCTTCGCCGGATTCAGCACTCCGGCGATCGCGTCCGTGATCTGTTCCCACCGCGTGCGTTCTTGCGTTAGGCGCTTCCTGCCTGCCGGCGTCAGCTTGTAGACCTTCACGTCCTGCTTGTTTTCCGAAACTTTCCATTCCGCGCCTATCCATTTTTTCTTTTCGAGCCGGTGCAGAGCCGGGTAGAGCGACCCGGCATCAACTTGAAGCAGCTCGCCCGAGTTCGCGCGAATGGCCTGGGCAATGCCGTATCCGTGCCGCGGGCCCCACACCAGTGTCTGCAGAATCAGGAGGTCCAGCGTCCCTTGCAGAAGTTCCATCCGGTTTTGATACGGCACGCATTTCTCCTCTGGCAGTATGGCTATAGAGCGCCTATACCCTACCATATAGACCATCTATATCCCAGAACGTTCGATCTCAATCGGATGCTGCCTCTGGCTTCCCTGCAGACGCTTTGGCTCAGCAACTTACGGTATGATGGAGTCGAAAGCGCACCGCCCATACCCGATCCCTGTATCTGCCACGTCCTTGGAAAGTCTGACCGGGCGAGATTCGAGTAGCGCCCAAGGAGAGACGGTTTGATTCCACGTTATACCCGCAAGGAAATGGGCCAAGTCTGGAGCGACGCGAATCGCTTCGCGAAGTGGCTTGACGTCGAGCTGGCCGCCACGGAGACGCTTGCTGAAGCTGGCCTTGTGCCAAAGGACGCTGCCGCGACAATTCGTGCGCGCGCCAAAGTGGACGTTCCGCGCATTCACGAACTTGAAGCCCGCGTAAAGCACGACGTTATTGCGTTCACGATGAATGTGGGCGAATCCATCGGCGACCCTGCCGCCGCGCGATGGTTGCACTATGGCCTGACCTCGAACGACGTCGTCGACACCGCTCAGGCGCTGCAGATTCGCGACGCTTCCCACATCATCGAGAGGGCTCTTGTTCTGTTCGGAGAAGTGCTCGACCTGCGCGCGCATCAGTTTCGCAACACGCCCCAAATTGGCCGCACTCATGGCGTGCATGCGGAGCCGATTACATTTGGGCTAAAAATTGCCAACTGGTTTTCGGAAAACCAGCGCAACATCGGCCGGTTCCGCGCCGCCGCCGCGCAGATGGCTGTCGGAAAAATTTCTGGCGCGGTCGGCAACGCTTCGCATCTCGGCCCGGAGATGGAGGAACGCATCTGTAAGAAGCTCGGGCTGAGTGTTGCGCCGGTCGCTTCGCAGGTCATTCAACGCGATCGGCACGCGCAATATCTCAGCGCGCTTGCGCTCATCGCTGCGTCGCTAGAAACCATCGCGCTTGAGATTCGGCATTTGCAACGCACCGAGGTGCGCGAAGCCGAAGAGCCCTTCAGTGGCGAGCAGCGCGGCAGCTCCGCCATGCCGCACAAACGCAATCCCGTTACGTGCGAGCAAATTTGCGGGCTGGCGCGTCTGGTGCGTTCGAACATGATGGCCGCCTTTGAAAACGTGGCCCTGTGGCACGAGCGCGATATTTCGCACAGTTCGGTTGAGCGCATCATTCTGCCGGACTCGACAATCCTGATTGACTACATGCTTGCGAAGATGACGACCATCATTGCCGATATGCGCGTTTTCCCCGAGCGCATGTTGCGCAACCTTGAATCCACGCACGGGTTGGTGTACTCCGGTCAACTCCTGCAAGACCTGGTGGAGAAAGGCATGCCGCGCGACGACGCGTATAAGGCCGTGCAAGAAAATGCCATGGCCGCGTGGGAAACGGAATCGAGTTTCCAGGAGCGCGTGGCCAATGACGCGAGGATTACGAAATTTTTGGACGTGAAGGCCCTTGCGCACACATTTGATCTGCAGCGGCAACTTCGCTATGTCGATGCGATCTTTGACCGGGTTTTCGGGTCTCATCCCGCGGGCGAAAAATCCGCCGCCAACAACGCCTAGTATCCTCGTTCACGAAACAGCACGATTTGATTTCAAAATACGAAGAGCCCCGGTTTGCCCGGGGCTCTTTCGCCTCTTCTAATTTTCGCTCGCGCGAAAATTAGCTGCGGAGGCGGAAAATCAATAAAGTAAAATCTAAAACCCAAAAACTACTCTACGCGCTGAACGTACCGCGCTTCCGTGGTATCCACTTTCACTCGGTCGCCGGAATTGACGAACGGCGGCACTTGAATGACCAAGCCTGTCTCGAGCGTCGCCGGCTTCATGACCGCGCTGGCGGTGGCTTTTTGCAGCGTCGGTTCGGTATCGAGCACCTTCAATTCCATGGTGTCCGGCAGGTCGACGCCGATCGGCTTTTCCTCGAAGAATTCGATCTTCACCGTCGTGTTCGGAATGAGATAGTACACCGTTTCGCCGAGCTCTTCGCGGGTCATCTGCATCTGTTCGTAGGTTTGCGTGTTCATGAAGTGAAATTCGTCGCCCTCGTTGTAGAGGTACTCGAATTCCACTTCATCGAGAATCGCGCGGTCGACGAATTCTTCGGCGCGGAACCGGTAATCAATCATGACGCCGCTGCGGAGATTTTTCATGCGCGTTTGCATCGAGCCGCGCTTGTTGCCGGGCGTGCGGTGATCGACGCTGAAAACGGTGAAAAGCTGGCCCTCGTGCTGGATGACCATGCCGGGGCGGAGTTGTGTGGCTTTGACGCTGCTCATAAGCTCCCTGAACGATTGCAAATTTCGGAAATTCCTGCAGGCAGCCCGCTCTGCGATGCGGTGCACGCGGAATGACTCGAGGCACGCCGGGCAAAATTTCGCGCCCAACGCGAATTAACAGTATAAGCGGGCGCATTCTTTCCGGTCAATCGCAGACCTGCATTAACCAGTGAAGTCAGTTGCATTGTGAGTAAGAAGTCGTTATCGTTGCGAGCTTTGAACATGGCAAACGGCACAAAGACGATGATATCCGCGACGTGATGGCCGAAGACTCTCGGCGAGGGAAACGACCGATCAGCGCCGAAGCCCGGAAGATAAAAAGGGAGCGACTGGAAACAATGCGAATTATCCTCGGGCTTACGAGAGAAGCTGACGTGATCGCAGCTATCGACCTGCTAGGGCGCGGCGACGACCCGGACGAACTCGAGAAGATTTTGAAGCTTTGGCGCGCTCTTTCCTCTTCACGGAGGAAATGAATTGTTTGGTCTTGCGCAGTCTTTCGACTTTTTCTTCCGGAGTGAATTTCGACCACACCGGCTCCAGGAACGCCGCGAGCTTCTCGACGGCTTCGTCCATGGACAGAGGTTTTTCTTTGCGCTTCATAGGTTTTATTCTCCGCTGAAAGGAGTGAAACGGCAAGAGATTTGCCGTTCTTTCGGACTATCGCGCACATTGCCTTTAATCGTTGCCCTTCTTGGCGTCTTTGGCGCGCTGGGCGGCGGCTTCGGCCATGATTTTTTCGATTTCATCGGGGTTGCGGGGGAGGCGCTCGCTCAGAAATTTGTAGCCGGTTTCGGTGATGAGGATGTCGTCTTCGATGCGCACGCCGAGATTTTCTTCGGGGATGTAAATTCCGGGTTCGACGGTGATGACCATGCCGGGTTCGAGGGTTTTGCAGTATTCGCCAGGATCGTGGACGTCGAGGCCGATGTGGTGCCCGAGACCGTGAATGAAATATTGGCCCAGTGATTTGCCGTGAAGATCTTTGCCGTGGGAATTGATGTAATCGTAGGCAACCTTGTAGACGCTCTTCGAGCCTTTTTGGCAAAAGTCCATGCCCGGTTTGATCGCTGCCAGAGCGGCGTTCTGCGCGCCGAGAACAATTTCATAAATTTCGCGCTGGCGCGGCGTGAACTTGCCGTTCGCGGGAAGCGTGCGCGTGATGTCGGCGGAGTAGCCGGAGAATTGCGCGCCGACATCGAGGACGACGATGTCGCCGTCTTCGATTTTGCGGGCGAGCTTGTCGTAGTGCAGCGCGGTGGAGTTGGGGCCGGCGCCAACGATGGGGGCATAGCCCTCCGCTTCCGAGCCGCCCTTGGCGTGAACTTCGACCATCTTGGCGGCAATCTCATATTCGTGGAGGCCGGGACGCATCATGCGCATGGCGGCGAGTTGCGCGTCCACCGAAAGCTCGATAGCTTGCGTAAGGAAAGCGATTTCGCCGGGCGATTTGATTTGGCGCAGAGCCTCGATGTGCGGGCGAATATCTCCTAGCTTGGTTTGCGGGACGGAAGTGTGAATCCAATCCACAACCTCCTTTTCGTGGGGATAGCCGCCATTTTCTTTTTCGTAGGGGAGGATTGTGTAGATGGTCGGATAGAGTTTCGCGAGCTTTTCGAGAGTGGCGCGCATTTCTGGGAATGGTTGCACTGAAGCGAAACCGGTGCGGGCCTGGATGCCGGGATCGGACGGCGATATGCGGAGGCCGTTCCATTTTTCCTTTGAGGGATTCTTCGGCGGCAGAAATAAGATTTCCTGCGGGCCGTCCAGGACGTGACCGGGACGGCGCCTTGGGTGTTGCGCGCAGCTGGCATGATGACTAGGCCGGCCGCTTCTTCGTTGTGGCCGGTGAGGTAGTAGAAGTTCTCTTCCTGCGCGAAGACATAGGCCTGCGAGGATTCTTCGCGGCCAGTAAAGCCCCAGAGAAGGATTGGGGAATCGATTTGGGTGGCGAGTTTGGCGCGGCGAGCGGCGTAGACGCTGTTGGCTTCGCGCTCGCGGCGTTGCTGGGCAGGAGTGGGCTGCGCGGAGCACAGGAAGGCAAGGGCCGCCACGAAAAAGACAGAGAGGCGGGCACCACTCGCGCCTCGAGGCGCGCGGTGCTGCTTCGCCAGAACGCTGGGCCGACCGATCATCCTTCTTCACCTCGCGCGCAACCGGCCGAGCATTGTAGCTGAACGAGGCGAACGGGCAAACTCGCCGACCTAGCCTGACGAACAGCGTTGATCGATTTTGATCGAAGGAGGGGCCCCCACCCCGGGTGTTTTTTTGTAAGGGCAATAATATACTTGACTCAGTAAGGCGTTTCTGGTAGTATTTTGACAGTGAGGAACGCCATGAACACCAAGCCCAAGACTCTCCAGCAAGCCATCAAGCACTTTGCCGACCCTGACAATTGCCTCAATTTCATCGTGTCGCGGCGCTGGCCTAATGGCGTTGAATGCCCCACTTGTGGTCGGAAAGATGTTCGCTTCATCTCTACTCGCCGGATGTGGGAATGCAAAGAGAAGCACGCTCGTAAACAGTTCTCCGTCAAGATTGGAACTATTTTTGAGGACTCCGCTCTGCCTCTCGACAAGTGGCTTGTCGCTATGTGGATGGTTGCGAACTGCAAGAACGGCGTTAGCTCCTATGAGATTGGCCGCGCACTTGGTGTCACTCAAAAGTCCGCATGGTTCATGCTCCATAGGATTCGTCTTGCGATGCAGGCTCGTTCTTCCGTCCAACTTGGCGGCAATGGCAAAGAGGTCGAAGTAGACGAAACCTTCGTCGGTGGTGCTGCCCGTTTCATGCACGCCGATAAACGCCGTCGCCGGATTACCGAGACTGGCACCAAAGACAAGGTTGCTGTTCAGGGCATCCTTGAACGTGGTGGCGAGGTTCGCGCTTCGGTCGTAGGCAATCGCAAAAAGCACTTGCTCCAATCCAACATTCGCGCACACGTCAAAGCCGGAAGCGCGATTTACACAGATGCGCTCATGTCCTATCAGGGACTCAAGCATCAAGGATTCGAGCACCAAGTCATCGACCACGCGGAGTCTTACGTTGATGGGCAGATTCACACCAACGGGCTCGAAAACTTCTGGAGCCTGTTCAAGCGCCAACTCAAAGGTACCTATATCAGCGTGGAACCATCCACCTGTTCCGCTATAACTTTCGGAAACTCGCTCACGATGGACTTCGATTCGAGCACGTTGCCTCGCACATCATCGGAAAGCGCCTCACCTATGCCGAAGTCACCGGCAAGGCGGGTACGACGGATTGCATGTCCAACTAGACTGCCTCGCGGGAAGCGGAAGACTTCTTAGATTTCTTCCGCTTTTTCGCTGCCTTTTCTTCTTCTAACTTCGCTTTGATCTCCGCGTGTGGAACCTTCAATAGCACTCTCACCGCGCGGTCGAACTTTTCGTATTCGTTGTCTTTTTTCATCTAGCTTAGAAAATCCAAATTATCAAAGGAAGTCTCAGTTGGTTTAATCTTAGCTTTTATGATGAGACAGACATCAGTTTCATTGCCGCTCTGAAATGGAGTCAAGAGCGTATCTGTTGTTACTGTTACCTCAGTGATAAGCGCATCGTCCTCTAGCAAGCAAAAAAAGTACGGCTCCTCATCGGCGTCTTTAATTGCGCCAGTTAGCTCGTTGCAATTTTCCGGCACACGCAACGCATCAAAGAGAACTTTCAATCTGTTATCGATGTCTCCGCCCGAATGAATCAGAGGTACGCCCGGCATGTCTCGCCGCAAGAACAGAATATCCAAAGCGCACGCGAGTTTTAGATGATTACTAACAAGCGGAACAAATTTATATCCACATCTGCTAAAGTTTTCTCCCAAAGTCTTGCAAAGACTGTTGCGGAATTCAGCACCAAGCAAAGTATGAATATCTGAGCCTTGCTGCCTAATTCGGTTGCCGGGATTCAACACCGAATAAGGTTGTGTCCTTAGTTTGAGATGTGGCGCGACTTCCCACAAACGTTTGACCTGCTTATGGATGACTTTTCGGATGGCGTGCTTTTCGGATACCCGTCCACCGCCGCTACCACCCCTAACTGCTTTCAACGGACCTTCATACACAAGTCTAAATTCCACAGAGGGCCATTCCTCTGGAAAATCATCCCAGACAAATCTTTGGATGCTTTCCATTCATGGTTCTTCTTTCCTTGGCACATCTTGCTCCGGTTCGCTTCCCTGAGTCAAGTATATTATTGCCCTCGTAAGAGTGGCAAATGCGAGACTTAAAGTTGTTTTGTTTTCATTTGGTTGCAGGCGATCTGTAAGAGTGGCTGGCAAAGGACTTAGCGGCGACAGGTTGAAGGTTGAAAGTTGACAGTTCAACGAGGAGAGCGGAGAACCCAACTTCCAGAAGCGGGGAGGATCCGCAGCGGCCAGGGACGAGTCTTGGCTGGCAAACACAGGGAATGGTAGCACTGACCCCTATTACTGTCAAGTCAGTTATAGTACCTGACTAGTATTATTCGAATGAGACGCGGGGAAGTCGAGGAGTTAGAAGGAGTTGGAGTGAGTTTTGTAGTTTGGTGAGACGGAAATGGGAAGTGAGTAGTGGGAAGTGAGTAGTGGGTGGTGAGTAGTGAGTAGGTTCGGATTCGGCGGCGATGTGAGCTAGAGTTGGGGATTACGTTATAGCCGACAGCTCATAGCTGAGACGCAAGTCGAGTCAAAGTTCAAAGTTCGAAGTCGAACGTCGAACGTCGAACGTAAACCTTAAGAGGGAATCTCCGAACGCGAGCGGCGGTACCTGAGACGCTGGCAAGGGTGTAGAATGCCATTTTGAAACCCTTAGGAGAGAATTTGTCATCTAAGGATCGAAGGGACTTGGAACCGAGGGTAGCGATATGAAGAAAGCCATCTTATTTCGAGTAGTTATTGTTCTCGTTGCGATGATTGCGCTTAGTTGGTTGCCGCAGTCGGCGCTCGCCCAACGTGGAGGCCACGGTGGGGGAGGAGGATTCCACGGCGGCGGTGGCGGAGGATTTCATGGAGGCGGCGGAGGAGGGTTTCACGGGGGTGGAGGTTTCAGCGGCGGAAGCCGTTCTGCGTTCGTAGGCGGACGCTCCTACGGCGGATATCGTGGCGGCTACTACGGAGGGCGGGGCGGTTATGGCTGGGGCGGCCGCGGTTACGGCTGGGGCGGCCGGGGCTACGGCTGGGGCGGAGGCTATTGGGGCCGAGGATACGGTTATGGATGGGGCTGGGGAGTTGGCTTTGGATGGCCGTATTGGGGTTGGGGATGGGGATATCCGTATGGCTCTTACTACAGCCCTTGGTATTACCCGTCTGGCCCTTATTATTCTTACCCGTACTACGGTCCGTCGGACGATCCCACGGGCAATCCTGATCCTGACAACGGGAACGGCAATCCTCCACCGGCAAATCCCAGCACACGGCCCTTGCCCAACCAGAACGGACCCGCAAGATCCTGGAGACCACCGGTACCGGGAGGCGCACCCAACACGAGCTACACAAACAGCGCCGCTGCTGCCGTTGCGCCGCGTGAGCCGGTTCTCTCCGTTGACAGGATGAGCGCGACGCCGAGCAGTTACCGAACCGCGGGTTCGATCCCCGCACATTCAAACACGGAGCGGGCCACACCAGAGCGGGCCATCGTGCAAGCTAGTGCGCCGCTTCGACCGGAAATGCAAAAAGCGCTGCAAAGATTGAGCGAGATGCCGCCGTTTGCTCGGGAGCGCGAAATCGAAAGCGGCTGCTACCGTGAGTTTTCTCCCGAGGAGAAGCAGATTTTAAGAAATGGCCAGTAGCGATAACGAAGAGAAAAGGATCAAGGACCCAGGTGCGAACGGCGGCACCTGGGTCACCCTCACCCGCTCACAGCTGAGACGCAGGTTGAGTCAAAAGTTCAAAGTTGAACGTAAACCTTAAAAGGGAATCTCCGCACGCGAGCCGCAAAAAGCGCGACCGTTTCCGTTGAGGAACGGGTGGAAAAGCGCGACGGACTCAAATAGGCGTCGCGCTTCTCAGGGATTGCAACGAGTGCATCTGATACTGGCGAATCCTCCTGACGTTAGCTACCAGAGCACGCCGAGAGGTTTCAGGGAGACAAGAAGCACGCGCAAAGATTCTCTCGCAGAGTTCTAGGGGAGCGCAGTTCCATTCAGCACAGAATCGCCCTGGCTGGCTGCGAATTCAGTTGCGCTCTCGGGAGTGGTTCTGGTGTACAATGCGCGGCAATTACCCAGCCCGAAGGCCTACTCTAAGATCGGAGAAGAAATGAACAGGAAAAACTTTGTGCGCATTGGTGCGCTTTTGCTTCTCGCCACCGGGATAGCCTACGCGGCGGGGAACGACGTGTTTCTGGGTACGTGGAAGTTGAATGAAGCGAAGTCGAAGATAGCTCCCGGTTTGCCAAAGAATTCCACGGTCGTGAATACGGCGGACGGCGACAACGTAAAAGTCGCCATCGACGGAACGGACGCCAAGGGCCAGACCTTCCATAGCGACTGGACGGGGAAATTCGACGGCAAGGATTACGCCCTTACGGGTGATCCCGCGACCGACATGCGTTCGTATAAAGTAGTTAACGATCACACGCTTTTGGCCATCAGCAAAAAGGACGGCAAAGAGACCTTGAGTGCCCGCATCGTGGTGTCCGCGGACGGTAAGTCTCGCACCGTTACGGTCAGCGGGACGGATGCCAGCGGCGCGAAGATCACGAGTACCCAGGTTTACGACAAGCAGTAGCGGCGTGATGGGAAGTTAGGGCATGAAAGGGGGTGGCCCACCTTTTCGAAAACCAAACCCGAAAAAGTGGGCCACGCCAGAAAAAGCTAAAGTCAAGAATCGTCCTTTGGCGCAAAGGCTGCCGCACCCGGCCGCACAAGACCTGGAAGAAAAACTGGTGTAGAGTAACGCCACTCGTCCTAGAGGAGTTCCAACTCAGGAGATAAAAAATATGGCGCGGCGCACGTTCCTGGCACAGCTCGCGGGTTTGCCTTTTCTCTCACTAGGAGCGAAGGCGCAAGAGTCAAAAAAACCTCTCAAGATCATGATGAAAAGCGCGTGGGGACCCGATGACCCAACAAGGGCCGCTTTTCCTTTCGCGCACGGACTCGCCCTCGCAGAAGCGGGGCACGAGGTGCAGATTTTCCTCCTCGCCGAAGCTACGTCTCTGATGCGAAAGTCCATGGTGAACGCGATCCTGCCCGTTGGCTGGCCGCCGCTGAGCGAAACGCTCGAGAAGGTCGTTGCAAAACATATTCCCATCTTTTCTTGAGGAGCCTGCTCCCGCGCCCGTGGGGTTGCGGAAACGGACTTGAATCAATGGGGAGCGAAATTTGGCAATCCTGCGATTTTTGTCTCGCTTGTGGAGTGGGCAGACAGGATTATTGTAGAGTGAAAATCGGCCCAGGTATCCGGCTCCGTTCGGGAAGACAATATTGGGGGAAGTGGCGAGTGGTTAAGGGCGAGGTGTAGAGAAAAGAAAGAATAAGAGAGCATGCGTTTTTGCCGTAGAATGGCGGGAGAGTAAGGCATTGGCCAAGCCTTCCATTACGATACCGCTGGACGCGCAGACGGCGCGAGCCTACGACTCTGCTGCACCGGAGCAGAAACTGAAGATTCAGGCACTGCTCAGCCTTTGGCTTCGAGAGCTGGCGGCGGGGGAATATCCGCCGCTACAGCAAGTGCTCGATGAAGTGGGTCGCAAAGCGAAAGGGCGAGGGCTTACGCCAGAAATTCTGGATTCTCTTCTTAAGGGCGCATAGTTGCGCTGCGTTTTCGATACAAACGTTTTGGTCAATGCGTTGCTCCTGCCCGATTCGAAGCCTCGTCTTGCACTTGAGCTGGCTCTCCAAAACGGAACAGTCCTGCTCTCCTTCGCGGCACTCGCCGAACTCTATGAAGTTCTGGGCCGGAAAAAGTTTCTTCGCTATATAGACGAGGAAGATATTCGGAGCTTTCTGGCGGCTCTGACGCGCGAGGCTAAGTGGGTTGAGGTTGATGTACGACTTGCAGTTTGCCGTGATCCGAAGGACGACAAGTTCCTCGAACTCGCGGTGAGCGGGCGCGCGACGCACATCGTCACGGGCGACTCTAATCTTCTCGCGCTCAATCCTTTCCAGGGTATTGAGATTGTTCCTCCTCATCGATTCTTATAGTTGTTTCCCGCCAACGTCCAACTAAGAAATCTTTTTGGCTTCGAAGGTTTGGGAGGCGGCATGGAGGGTTAGGCCGGTGATGGCGCCTTGGGGATCTTTTTGGAAGGTGAAGGTGATGTCGCCGGAGAGGACGAAGAATTGGGTGGGGGATTCGGGGAGGAGTTCCTGGGGGTCGGGGCCGAAGGGTTCGGCTTCTACGTAGAGGCTGTTCGATTTCAACGTGATGGTTAGTTTGCCGACGCTGGGGATTTCGTAGGTGCCGGGATAGGTGGCGAAAGTGGCGGGATTGATTTTGATTAGGGTGTGCTCGGCGGGATGGTAATCGGGCCAGCCGTATTCTTTGGCTACGGAGCGGAAGATTTCTTGAGTTAGTTCGCCGCCGCTGTCGGAATTGGTCATGACGGCGAGGCCTTGGCCAGAGTCGGTGTAGGTGTGCAGGTTGCAGCGGAAGCCTTCGTTGGCGCCGCCGTGGCCGAAGGCTGCTTGGCCGCCTGCGGAATCGAGGCCGAAGCCGAGGCCCCAAACACCGATTTGTCGAGTGAGCATCTGGCGTGCCATTTCTTGCGAGAGAATTTTCGAGGATTTTCCGGCGTACTCGGCTTGGACTTCGATGGCTACGCGGGCGAGGTCGGAGGGAGTGGTCCAGAGGCCAGCAGGGGCCGTTTCGGGGTAGGTGTGGGCGCCGCCTTTTACGGGGTCGCCGTTGCTGCGGTAGGCAGTGGCGGCTTCTTGCGTCCGATTTTTCGCCAACGGCTGATCGTAAGTGCTGTGAGTCATGCCGGCGGGTGCCAGGACGAGTTCACGCATGATTTGGGGGAAGGGTTTTCCGGTGACGTCGGAGAGAAGCGTTTGGAGGACGACGTAGCCGCCGCCGGAGTAGCGCCAGAGAGTGCCGGGAACGACGTCGACGCGGATGGGATCGGAGTTAGCTGGTTTTTCGCCGTTGAGGATTTGCACGACGGTGGGAACGGGCTCGTCGGAGGCGTAGCCGGCAAAACCGTGAACCGTGAGGCCCGCACTGTGGCTGAGGATGCGGCGGACGGTGACTTTTTCTTTTACGGTGAAGGCGTTTTCGGGGACTTTCCAGGTGCGGAGCTTGACGTTGACGTCCTCGTCGAGGGTGAGCTTGCCGTCTTGCACGAGGCGAAGCGCGGCGAGGGCGGCGACCGGTTTGCTGATCGAGGCGGCTTGGAAAAGGGTATCGGGCGTGACTGGTTTTTTGGAGGCGACATCCGCAAAGCCGTAGGTTTTGGTCCAGATGATTTGGCCGTGGTCGAAGAAGGCGACGCTGACTCCGGGGACTTTGTAGTGCGTCATGCGATCGGCGATGGTCATTGACTGCGGAGGCTGGCCTTTGATGATGACGGCGGGGAGAAGGCCGTTTTCAATGCGGGAAATGATAGTGGCGGGAGCCGGATCGGGTGACTGAGCACTCGATGTTTGCAGGTCAGGAGTGAGGACACTTGAGCGATTGGCGGCGGAGAGCTTGGGCAAAAGCAACGAGGAATTGGCGACGGCTATCGCAAGGGATGCGAATAGGGCGGTCAAAATGATCAGAGATTTCGTGGTCGTTGATCTCATGTGTGATCTCATGGGCGCAAATCGTACCACTTTTGAGGGCGAGACGATTCGTTTGGTTGGCCAAGGCACAGAAAAAAAACGGGTTGTGGAGTGCTCGCTACTTGCGGAAGAAATCGATGAGGAGTTCGGAAACGCGTGCGGGTTCTTCATGCTGGAGCCAATGGGAGGCGTTGGCAAAAGTGTAGAGTTCGGCGTTGTCGCAATAGCGGAGGCTATCGTGGGCCATTTCGGAGAGGAGGAAGGCGTCGCGCTCGCCCCAGAGGATGCGCGTAGGGACGTGCACGGTCGAATCAGGAAATTTGCTGCGATGGCGGAAGGCGGCGCGATACCAGTTAATCATGCCGTTGAGCGCGCCGGGGTGCGACCACGCGGCGCGGTATTGGGAGAGATCTTCGTCGGAGAAAGTGTTGGGGCGGCTGGAGCGGACTAGCGAGCGGACGCCGAGACGAAAGTTGAAGGCTGTAAATGCGGCTTCGGGAATAAGCGGGAGTTGGAAAAAGAACATGTACCAACTGCGGCGAAGCTGGCGGCGGTTTGTTTGCAGGTAGCGGCGCATGACGCTCGGGTGAGGGACGTTGAGGATGGCGAGCTTGGCGATGCGTTGCGGATGGCGGAGAGCGACGCTCCACGCGACGGCGGCGCCCCAATCGTGGCCGGCGAGGAAGATGCGCTCTTGGCCGAGTTGATCGGCAATGGCGAGGACGTCGGAAGTGAGTTCGGAGAGCGCGTAGGACGCGGCGCCGCGCGGTTTGCTGCTTTTGTTGTAACCGCGCTGATCGGGAACGATGACTCGGAAGCCGGCGGTGGCGAGAGGCTCGATTTGTTTGTGCCAGGAATACCAAAATTCTGGGAAGCCGTGGAGAAGGACGACGACGGGGCCGCTTGTTGGGCCGGCGGCGACGGCTCGGAGTTCGATCGCGCCATTGTGAAACGTCAAATCTTCGAGAGTGGTTGGCACAGGTGCAGAGTTTACCCTTGAATGGTGGGCCCGGCGAGATGATGTAGTTTGAGAAAAATCCGGCTAGGTGATGGAAGTGGTTTCGAGACCGTAAGTGGTGACGTAGACGGCGGTGGCTGCGATTTCCGACACGCGAGCTTCCGAATCGCCGTGAGCGACGGAAGTGTGCGGGTCAGCGGCAGCATCCGGAGGGAGCGCGCCGATGGCCAGGTTGCGGCCTGCGTTCTTGGCTTTGTACATGGCGCGGTCGGCGATGGCGAGGACCTCTTCGTAGTTAACGTCGACGGGCGAATTCATGTTCCAGGGGAAAGCGGCCCAGCCGATCGAGACGGTGCGATGGAGAGAAAGACCTCCTGCGCCTTTGATCTTGAACGGTTCGCCGGCAACAGCGGAGAGGACGCGCGCGGCGAGCGTGGCGGCTTCCTTGCGCTCGCAAAAACGGGAGACGACCAGGAATTCTTCGCCGCCCCAGCGGACCAAAACATCCGAATAGCGAATGGCGGAACTGATGCGGGAGGTTAGGTCGATGAGCATCTGATCGCCGGCATCGTGGCCGAAGCGGTCGTTGATTTCTTTGAAGTGGTCGGCGTCGATGAGATAAAAAATGATGTCGCGATTGCGGCGGCTGCGCGTGGGATCGGGGGCGGAGTAGGCGCGAATGGCCTGGCTGACGTCGCTGGCGATGGTGGCCTGGAAAAACCGGCGGTTGCGCGCGGCCGTGAGCGGATCGGTGAGAGACATTTCCTCGAGCTCTTTGTTGGCCTGGGCGAGGGCTTCGCTGCGTTCAGCGACGGCTTGTTCGAGGCGGAGGCGCTCGCTCTGCAGCTTGCGCGTGCGGTAATTCACAAGGAAATAGAGAGCGAAGAGGCCAAGAAGAATAACGAAACCGCGCGAGTACCACCGCTGCCACCAGGCAGGTATCACGGTGAATGAAAACTCGGCGGGGAAACTAAGAGTGCCGCGCGCGGAACGGCAAGAGACCGTGAAGCTGTAATTGCCGGGAGGCAGCGCGGGATAACGAGCTTCGCGGCCGGAGGTCTCGTTGGGTTCGCTTTCGAGGCCACCCAAGCGATACGAGCAGCGGACATTTTCGGGGTCGCGGAAAGTGAGAGCCGCGAAATCCACGCGGAAAGTATTGTCGCTGCGTGGGGCTTCGGGATTTCGTTCGCCGACGCGGTCGCGCGCGCCCAGCTGCGCGGAAGTAATCACGACTCGCGGGGGAAGCTCGACGCGTTCGTCAGCGGAGATCGGATTGTAGCGCGCGAGGCCACCACTGGTGCCAAAGAGGAGAGTGCCGTCCTCTTCCGCGAAAAAGCCGCTGTCGCTCAGGTCGTTCCAGATGAGGCCATCGGCGCGGGTGAAGCGAAGCGTGTGCCCGTTGCGCAAAAATTCCGTGAGGCCAAAGGCGCCGCCGGCCCAAACGTTGCCATCGTGATCGGCTCCGATCATATAAACGTCAAGAGAGGGCAGTCCGTCAGCCAAGCCAAAGTGAGTGATCTGCGGTTTCCCGTCAACCAGGCGCAGACAGCTGAGACCCAGAGAATCGGAATAGCGAAACCAAACTTCGTCGCCACTGACTGCTGCGGCTTCCACGACTTCGCCCTGCAACAGCCCGTTGGCAGTCGTGAAATGCAGCCAATGCTTGCCATCGAAGCGGGAGAGGCCGCTCCTGCCGACGGCCCAGAGGACGCCGTCGCGGCTGGAAGTGAAGCGGCCAATACCTTGGTGGATTTCCGGAGGCAATGGCACGTCCACGAACTGAAAGGGCCGCTGCGACGGACGGGTCGCTTTGAGGTATAAATTGTTGGCAATCCAGATGCGGCCGTCCGGGCCGACGTGAATGCCGGTGGGAACAGGATCGGGGGTGGGGATTTTTTCGGGGGTCAGGGATTCGGGGTCGAAGCGCGTGAGTCCGCCGGGATAGCAAAGGACCCACACGGCGCCATCAGGGGCAAGGATCATTTCCCGGGCCAACGAGCCGTTCAGACCGTCTTTCGATTTCCAGGTTCGCCAGCGGGCCACCTGGGGATCCCACATGGCGACACCATTGTTGGTACCGAGCCAGAGGCGCTTGTGTTTGTCGCGCAGTTCGGCCCAGACGACGTTGTCGGGAAGACCTTCGGCCTGCGTCCAACTGGACCAGGTTTTCCGGCCGATCCATCGCTGAATGCCCGCTCCGCCAAGGCCAATCCAGTAGGCGCCCTCGCGATCCTCGGTGATGGCAAACGTGGCGTTGACGGCCATACCGCGGCTTTGATCAATGACTTCCCACTGTCCGGAGGTGCGCCGATAGAGGCCCGCAACCGTTGGGATCATGAGATTGCCGGAGCGATCCAGGGCAGGCGAGCCATAGTCGTTCGCAGGGGGCAGATCGGGAAGTTCGGGGACGAAGTGCGTCGCGCCCGGATTGAGGCGATAGAGATGCGCTGAGGTACGAACCCAAAGAATCTTCTCAAAGTCCTGAAGAATGCCGATCACGGGTTCGTGAGGCAGGCCACTTTGCGCAGGGAACATGTGAACGTGATCCTGTGAATCCAGCCAGCCCACGCGGTGGCCGGAGGCAAACCAAATGCGGCCCTCGGACGTGATGCTCACCGACTCGGCTTCCAGGCTGGGCAGGCCATCGGCAACGGACCAGAGGCGGAAATCATTGGGGCGGTCCGGATCGACCCGGAGCAGGCCGCCTTCGGTGGCGAGATAGACTGTGCCCCAGGGATCAAGGGCCAGGGCGGAGGGCTGCCGGAAAAAATTGTAGACTTTGGCGAGGGGCAGTTGGTGCAGGATGCCCCCTTCCAAATACGAGATGCCGCGAGAGGTGACAATCCAGATTCGGCCGGTGGGAGCCAGAACGAGCTGGTTCACATTGGTGCTGGGCAGGCCCTGCTCGATGCCGTAGCGCACAACACGATTGCCGTCGAAGCGAAGAAGGCCGTCGGGCGTGCCGATCCAGATGAAGCCGTCTTGGTCCTGCAGGATGCAGGACGGAGTCAAAGAGCTGAGGCCGAAATTTTCGCCGACGCGTTGAAAAACGTAGTGCGGCCTGTGGGGCAGAGATAGCACGGGCGTCTCGATGAGCATTGCCTGAGCGGCAAGGGAACCAAGTACCAGAACCAGCACGATAGCTAGGAAAAATGCGGCGGAAGTCTTGCCCCGCATGAACACTCCAAGTGATGCAGCCCAAATAGTTTAGCGTGCGGGTGAACGGCACGGTGGGAGTGGTCCCAAAACGATAATGGCGGATTGTGTGGATGCAAGAGGGAGGGCGCAGAAGGCGCGCCGTGATTCGCCAGCAATCGGCGGCAACCTCCAAATTAAACTCCCGACCTCCCCAACGAGACTTCGGGACCGAGCGTCGTCCAGCCGGGGAGATTAACGACCACGAATCATAGACAGCCTGACTAACTGCGATTCTGGGAATGGGTCGCAACTTCGATGGGCGGAATCCTTTGGTGGGAGGGATCAGGGCTGCACAAGGCCACGACGGACAGCGTAGAGCACAAGGCTTGCAG
>Ga0210387_10000323_pt1 | contig 34626 bp, 28 predicted proteins | sample IncBWC7OmetaG_FD_160108 | JGI IMG/M metagenome (GOLD analysis project Ga0210387, IMG submission 160108) | Forest soil microbial communities from Barre Woods Harvard Forest LTER site, Petersham, Massachusetts, United States - Inc-BW-C-7-O ... | reverse complement strand
CTTACCGGTCAATTCGGCGCCAAAAGACCCCAAAATCAACCAATCAAAAACTTGTCATCCTGATTGTCGCGCGTTGTCACCCTGATTGACGCGCGACAGTTGGCGCTACCCGCCAACGCCGCGGAGGTCCAGGTCGATCAGTGCAAAAGCCCCAAAATGCCGTAATTTTGGGTTTCCGCGCACCGCTTGGTGGGGCTGGCTATGTGGTAACGCGGTGCAGCAAGTTAAGTATATTTCGCTCATTTTTTAAGCGATTTGAACTTAAAGGTTGTGATTGCAGGCGTCCCGGCTATACTTTAAGTATGAATCGCTTATTTCCTGAGCGAAATGTACTTGAAACATGGCCACTGATACAGACAATACCGCCGAGGCCGCCCGCGAGGCCCTGCAGGCTCCGGATTCTGGTCGAGCCCATGGCAATGCGCTCGCCAAGGAGCTCGTCTTAAAGGGCGGCCTCGCCATGCGCCTGGCACACGGCAGCGAGCGATACACGAAGGACATCGACCTCGATGCAGATCCTGCGTTTCCGCAGCAGCGGATCCAGGGCATCGTGCACCGCTCGATCGCTGGCGCCATCTCATCGGGCCTGATCGACAACGCGGTGGTCACGGACCCAAAGCAAACGGAGACGACACTTCGGTGGAAGATCTCGGGCTTCTACCCCGGTAGCACCGAGCCTCTGCACCTGACCGTCGAGGTCTCGCTCCGTACGCCCCTGGTGCATTTGGGGGTGGTGGAGGTGCCCGCGCCGGGTTTCAACTCCCGTACTCCGATTCGCGCCATGAGTTCCCAGGCACTCGCCGTCTCCAAAGTGATTGCGCTTACCGCGCTCAATCGCACCGAGGTGCGCGATCTCTTTGACCTGGATGTGCTCATCCGCGCAAACGTTGGGGACCTGAGTAAAGCGCTCTCGGAGGTACCAGATGCTGAAGCACGCCTCGCGACCGCACGGGAGGAGCTCTGGCGCAAGATCGAGATAATGACGTATGCGCAGTTTCAGACCAATGTCGTGCCGACGCTGCCGCAGGCGGTGGCCGCGGCGATCGATGAGGCAACGTTCGAGGAGCTGCGCCTTAAAGTCGGTGAGCGCGTCGAGCGCTGGATTCAGGACGCACAAGCGAAGCTCAAGGGCGAGGAACCATGAACGCCGTGGCAGCAAACAAGGAAGCCGACTCACTGGGCGGCGGCGGTGCTGACTGGAAATTTGCGCTTTTAGGCGCGCTGCCGCGCGCACCGCGCATTCTCACGGCCGCCACATTCCTTGCCTTCGCGAAGACCATACGCCCCGATGTCAGTTCCGCGACCAGCCGCTTGCTCGTAGGATACCTGATCCGTGCGCAGGCCTTGCGGCGCGTGACACAGGGCACTTACTTGAATCGCCGCGCGCTCCCGCCCGCCGAACTCTACGAGGCTGCGCCTGTCATTCGCACCGGCGCGGTGCTCTCGCTCAACTCGGTGCTCGGCGAACTCGGAGTCATCAACAATCCCTCGCGCGTCGTGACCTGCATACTGCCGACCTCGAAATTGAAGAGCCCGAAGCTCGGAGAGCTCAAAACCCAGGCGGGAATGTTTCGGTTCTACGGCCTCGCCGAGCGCTTCTTCCCGGCGAACGCGGAGGATGAGCGCGAGCTGCTGCAGCCGGGGCGCCCCTGTGCGGTGTTTCGCGCCGAAGTAGCAATCCTGCAATGGCTGCACCTAGCTTCCCTAAAGCGCAGCACGTTGGGAGAGCTGCCACTCGATGTGGATCTGGAGCTTTTGGACCTTGAACTCCTCGCGCGCCAGGCCGAGCGCTTTGACTTGCGCGAAGTCTGGGAGCGGTGGTACGCGCGCGGCACGGATGCTGATTTCGGCACCGAGCGAGCGCGCTAAAGGCGCGCTGTCAGTCATCAATTTACACGTCGCGTCCTCACATCAACACCGAATCGCCTGGCCGAGAACCGAATTACCAACTCTTTACCAGAACGGCTAGGGATTTGCGTGTGACTTCTATTTTCGTCTTGCGACGAACGGCGGTCACGCAGCAAATCTGGTGCCTTCGCGGCAATTCGAGCTCGCAAAAACCGATCAAATCTTCGTTTAAACGAGCGTCCCCTAGCTCGGTTAATCCTTTTTGATGCTGCGCTAGTCCTGAGGACCAGGCTCGAAATGGTACGTCTGTTTAGGATGCTAGCCTATAGACACGCACAAAAGTCATTTCGAGTATGTGCGCCGCTAACCGCAGTCGATAATTGCTCGATTGACATCTGCAACTCGCGCAGAGTTTGCGGGTTCCGGTTTTTTCCGTCAGTTCATTTTCAGCGATTTCTCTCGCTGGTCCCTTGAGACCTCACCCTTAGCGTTCTTGTTTCCGAGCGTCCTGGCAACCCTATCAGGACTAGAAGCTTCGTCAAGCAGCTACGGATTGCTGCGTCTCGCGGCTTCAATCCGGGTGTAAAGCCTCAAAAACAAGTGGTACGCGATCCAGTGCGCACTGCCGCATATAGAGACCAAGCCATAAAAGACGGTCTCTACACGACGCATCTTCAACAAGAGATGCGCCGTCATGAACGCAGCTACCGTTTCCATCGCCTCGGACTCGCCGAATAAAACCAATCGCACTCGCCTCGCAAATCACCACCAGAAGGTGCTGCTCAAGGCGCTCCTCGAAATGGCGCTGTCCTTGGTCCCAGTGGGCGCCTTGACGCCCGCCGAGAAGTCCGGCACTCGACATCTAAAACCCTGCACGAAGTCACGACGTATCGCTGCCGTAGTAGCGGGGATCAAGCGGGGCGATGATCCACTAGGAAACACATATTGCACGATAAAGGATCCGGTATCGCGGCGCGGTGCCGGCCAGACCTTTACCCCGTCCGGTGTAGTAGCGACTATGCTCGATTGGGCAGGCTCGATGAGCCGCAACATTTCACACGTTGTAGACCCTGGCGCCGGGACCGGCCGCTACACGATCGCGGCATTAAAGCGCTTTCCACGTGCGCACGCTGTGGCCGTGGAATTCGATCCATACGTCGCGATCCTGCTTCGGGCGAACCTCGCCGCCTGCGGCCTCTCCGACCGCTGCCGAGTGATCGTCGGTGATTACCGTGATCTTAAGCTGCCTTCTATCGTTGGCCGAACCCTGTTCATCGGTAACCCACCCTTCGTGCGACACCATGAGATTTCCCCTCAATGGAAACAATGGTATTCGACGGGACTCAAAAAGCTGGGTGCATCAGGAAGCCAGATCGCGGGACTGCACTTGCATTTCTTCCTAAAAACCTGCCAGCTCGCGCGTCTCGGGGACCTCGGCTGCTTCATCACCGCTGCTGAGTGGCTTGACTCAGGATATGGGAGCGCGCTGCGCGAGTTGCTCACCGACAACCTGGGCGGCATCGCTGTATGTGCGGCAGGCCCTGAGCTTCGACTATTCGAGGATGCGTTAGTCTCGGCGGCGATCACCGCCTTTGCACCTGGCACCGTGCCAAAAGAGATTCGCTTCTCACGCTTTTCGAGTTTGGCGGAGACGCGCAGTCTGTCAGCTGGCCGCAGTGTGCTTCTCTCGGAAGCCCGATCGCAGACAGCGTGGTCAGCCCTTTACCAGAAAAGAACGGCCGGCAAGTCCACCGATCAGGTAGAACTCGGCGAGATATGTCGGGTTTCGCGCGGGCAAATCACAGGGCAGAACTCGGTATGGATACAGCGTAAAGATACTCCAAAGTTGCCGGCTCGGTTTCTAGTGCCCACGATTACCAAAGCATTCGATATCATCAGGGCGCCCGACCGCGTGATTGGGAACAAGCAAGCACTCAGACGTGTGATAAGTCTGCCGTCCGACTTGGACACGCTTCTCCCCGCCGAGAGAATACAAGTTGAGACCTTCTTGCGCTGGGCGCGTGCCGAAGGAGCACACAAGGCCTACACGGCCAAGCATCGTGCCCCGTGGCATCGTGTGCGGCTCGATGGACCCGGGCCGCCGATTGTCATGACGTATATGAGAAGGGGACCTCCGATATTTGCCCGCAACAAGGCCGGCGCCCAGCTGCTGAATATTGCGCACGGCCTGTTCCCCAAGATCCCTCTCTCCGAGTCGAAGATGGCGGCCCTCATCAGATGGCTCAACAAAAACGTCAGGATAGAGGATGGGCGAATGTACGCGGGCGGTCTTGTGAAGTTTGAGCCTTCGGTCGCTATGAAAATAAGGGTGCCCCGACGCTTAGCCTGAGAAATTTCTTCAAGTAGTCGCTGGTGCGGTGCTGGTCCGCTCCGGATCGTTCACCGGGTTACTGAAGCGCGATTGATCGTTGAGCCGAAGAGCAGGGGCTTTGATGTCATTGATACAACGGCCACCCCGCGCCAAGCCGGGTTCTACTGGTATTGCGTGGAGAGAGGTAGGGCTGAACTGATCGCTCACCTTTTGAACAGCCAATACTCTAGTGTTGCGTGTGGGCCAAGGCGGGTGGAGGATTAGACGTGAGCATGCAAGAGCGAAGTCTAGTCGTGGTCAAAAGCATCCTCCCTCCGCCGCTGCCGCGTAGTCCCTCAACGCTCATCCCAGAGACGTGCTTCCCCAGGTTCGTTAGATCGGCACAGTTAGAGTCCCCGCAAACCATGGCGTCGGAATGAGTAGAATTGATGCTAAAGCCATAATATTACTGTGATTTTAGAGATTTACGCACCTATGGGTAAAGGTGCGTAACAACGATTAGGCCGAATCGGCGAACTGCCTATCCCACGTCCAAGGAGCCGTCCCGAACCCCCTGATTTGACAGTTAGGAAGGGGTGCTAAGCGCAACTTGCAGCAATATTTTGGCTGAAAATCACATTTTCCATTCCGCGAAATAGACGGCGCATCCGCCCGCATGCCCCACTTTCCGCGAAACTGCGCCGGGAGGTTCCAAGGCCGTGTGGTCCTGCACGCGGCAAAAACCAGATGACGCCAGCGGAATTATTGGCCTTGTGATCGCGGGGCACTATAGCGCCGCTTTGAGCCAAGCTGGAACGTTGGATGCTTGCTTGAGTCTCGGAATGAATGTCGTATCGTCGACGGCGGTGATGGGATCTAGTTCCATCGGATCAACGTCCGAAGGACCGATCGGTGGAGCGGCCACCATCGCATCGAGTGCCACTTCCTCGTCCATCTCTAGTCGTATCTTAAACGTATTGGCGAACTCTCCCAGCGCTTGATGCCCGCTGCTGAAGGTTTTCGCGAGATCTGGGAGATGCTCGAGCGCGTAGCTAAGAGTGGCTATCGAGGCCTGCAGCGTCACATTGGCCAGCGGGTGACTGGGGTCGTCGACCAAGTCGAGAACCAGGTCCTGGCCGGCAATATGAATCAACTCGACGCTGGGCCCTGTAGGATCGGCGATACTCGCTCTAGCCGCACGCACCTTGCCGCCTATGGTTATTGCGATTACGTTGCGTTCAGAGGCTTGAATCAGCCCCGCATATGGGTCTTCATTCATCTGATCGACGATCAGAAGATCGGCTTGTTTCCCTTGCTCGATGGATCCCAAATATCGATCCCAACCCATCATCTGGGCTGGAACAGTGGTTACCATGCGAACAAGCTGTTCGGTGGAAAACAGGACGCCAAGGTGATCGCTGGTAATCTTAGCGATCTTGAGTTCCCCGAGCAGATTCTTTGTTCCACTTGGGCCCCAATCGCAACCGAGCGCAACTGACACTCCGGCTGCTATCGCAGCTGCAACATCAGTCGTGCCACCGTACAGCAAGAAGTTACTCATGGGCGACCACACGATTCCAGCGCCGGCTTTCAGCTGCCGGAACTGCGGGGCGCCCAGCGCGGTGGCATGAATGGCGATGAGGTTGTTGCCGATCAGTGCGGCGCCCGTCGGATCGATGAGATTGTTAAATAGCGCGCCCGTCGCGAGATCTCTTCCCTCGCAAAGATGAATTACAAATCGCGCTAAGGACTGATTCTTTATCGCACCATACTCTTTGTTGAATTCATCGAACGAAGCGAAATCGTTAATGTGGTCAGTGGCTATCGGCCATTGAGCTATTGAAGGAAACTCGACGTTTCGGATTAGCCCCTTGTAATACTCGACTGAGCCCCCCAAGGACGAGATCGTGAGGCCCTGTGTGGTCGTTACGCCACCTAGCAGGGCGCGGCATTCAACAAATCGAGCGACAGACTTGGGATATATCTCTTGGGGGTGATGCGTCAGCAAGCTCGCCGGATTTGCGACTTGCCGCTTGTAAAGCGCATCGGCGCGCCATTGACCGCGGTTGGCGAACAATTGTCGGACATTCCACAAGGGAACAGCGTTGTATGCCGGATGATTGTGAAGCTCCAAGAGTCCGGGGAAGATAGTTCCGCCAGTCGTGACGATGGGAGCTTGTTGAAACTGTGGTGGGAGAGTAACTCCTACCGGAGCGACACAGGCAATGGAGTCATTTTCGACGCAAACGACGCCGTCTGGAATCACGCTTGCGGTGGCATCCATCGTTGCGATCCGACCGCGCAGCACATAGCGTCTTGGAGCAGTCGCGTCGAATGCAAATAATCTTTGTTGGCGTTTCTTTTCTTCCCTGAACATCACCATGGATCGAACTCCCTGTCCTATCTTCGTTGCTTAGGTCTTCAAGTAAGGGTTTGGTTCCAATTACTTTCCTCGCCTTCGGGAAATAATCGCGGATTCCCGCGCATTTCGGCCGGTGTCGCGCGCCGCAATCCGGATGAAGCGTAGGGTGACTGTGTCGCCTGGGCCCGGAAAAGTGGTATCGATCCCGTGGCTAGCCGGTATGCTGTTGATTGAGACAGACCAATAGGCTGATACAGAAGCCTTGAAGTCTTCGATCGAATCGATTTCGTATCCGAGATATCCCGGGAATTTCTTGTTCTTGCTATATCCGAAATAGGAAACCGTGAAATTGAAGGGATCGGGCCTTTGCGGTCGTTGATGTTCGATAAAGATTTTATCCAGCAAAGACTGTACGCTCAGGCGACCAGTCAGTTCGACCCTAAAGGAGAAGAGCTTATGGCCCTTATCGTCCACTGCATCAATCTTGACCGGTCTCATATCAGTTCCCTCTGAAAAGCGGTGACCTAGCATATCCCGGAAATGAGGTCGGTGTGAAGCTTCGCTTGTTGTCACTGCGACCTTTTCCGCAACATTGCAGGCAGCGTGCTTGCCTGCGAGCGTCGCGTGTCGGGTCGCTAGAGCCGGTGCGCGTTCGGGGCAACTCTGCTCACCGCCACCGAAGTCTGAGGCGTCCTGGACCGATACCGTATCGGGCGTACAGCGCATCGCTCTCGCGGTCTGCAGCAGCGTCTTCAGGCCGTGCGGATGGGTAGCCAGTCGTCGGCGGGTGAAGGTCAGTTCCTGCTCGGCGCTACCTGCGCCAGGATGACTAATCGCAGATCTGCCTCTCCAACTCGGCTTGCTTGTGCAGCAGTGCAATAAGTCTGGCTGCATTTTTCGTGAACTCACCCCTGATTAGGACGTCGAGACGTTTTGGATTTCATGTGCTTCTTCGGTAAAGCCTTGCGCTTCGTAGCAACGGCCGGTAGTGGCGGTGTCCGGCGTGCTGCTGATCGTACCCTCTGATTTATAGTGACTGCGCGAGTAATGACTGTTTTGAGCTGATCTCTGTACGCCTCAATTTGCATTTCTACTTCGGCGATTCTGGCGGCCCGCGCCCGAAGTTCTGCGCGATCAAGAGCGAGTTCCTTCATCAGCAGACTTACCTGTTCGCGCGAATCGGTAAGCGCACGTTCCCGGACGCGTGCCGCCATATCCCATTCCTTCTCTCGTAGCTCGACAGAGCGAACGCGAACATCCGCATCACGACGAAGTTGTTCAAGTTGCGCGCGTGCCTGGTTGTCCTCGTACCTCGCTGTTTGCTGGGAGAGTCGTAAGGCGTGCTCCCACTGCATCACCGCGGCATCGGCGAGTTCCGGGGGCAGGCGCGAGAGGGCTAGGAGATCGCCGGCGTTGAGCGCCGCCTGGTCCTTCCAGAAGCGCTGCATGCATTCAGCGATGTGATTGGGAGAGCCGCGCCCTAGGTGTTGGAGCACCGCCTTAGCGGTCGGGCGGTGGCCCTCCGCCATAACGGCGCGCGCGGCGCGCTCAATTTCGCTGTACGACACGGTCGGACTGCGCTCGCGAGTGCTCCCATATGACGGTGACGGCTCGCTCATGCGGCCAATCATATCTTGATGATAAGATAATTAATATCCATTTTACACCAACGATAATTACCGTTATCGCATGTATGTGATCTTTTGTGTTAGGCTCCGACCATGGAACCGAGCAGCCAGCTCTCTGAATTTGATTCCAAGCCGATCGCGCCGCCAGCCCTGCTAGAGGGCCCATTGGCCGCGTTGATTGACTGGCAGGCGATGGCCGAAGGCGCATATTCGCCCAATACGCTGCGAGCGCAGAAGGCGGACGGCGCAATATTCCAGGCTTTCTGCGAATCGCGAGGGGAGGCGTATTTGCCGGCGGACCCGAAGACAATTCGGGGGTTCATCGAGCACTTCGTGAAGGACGGTAAGAAGCCCGCGACCATCAGGCGCTATGTAGCGACCATTGCGCGCGTGCACATCGCCGCTGGCCTTCTGAATCCTTGTTCCAGCGAAACCGTGCGGCTTGGAATAAAGAGGATGGGCCGTGAAACTTCCGCGCGGCAGGACCAGGCGCATCCTTTGGGCTGGAAGGACATCAAGGAATTCATTCAGGGTGCGGGCGAAGGGCTTCGTGCAGACCGTGAGCGCGCGATGCTGTGCGTAGCGTACGAAACGCTAGCTCGCCGCGGCGAACTAGTCGCGCTTGCGGTCAATGATATCGACTTCCATCCGGATGGCACCGGCCAAGCACTGATTAGGCGCGGCAAGACGGACTCGGAGGGCCAGGGAAGGGCAGCATACCTATCGCGAGAGACGGTGAGGTGGCTCAAGATCTGGTTAGACCATGCAGGCATCCGCGAGGGAAGGTTATTCAGGCGGTTGATCGGGCGAGGACAGATTGGAGGTCCGCTCAATCCCGGCAGCATTGCGCCTATTTTTAAACGAGTGGCGCAATGGATCGGGATGCCCGAGAGGTTTGTTGATCAGGTAAGTGGGCACTCGACGCGGGTGGGCGCCACTCAGGATCTGGCGGCGCTAGACATCGATCTGGCAGCGATCACGCAGGCCGGTGGGTGGAAATCGACGCGCATGCCGCTTCAGTATGCGGAGAAGATCAGTGCCGCGAGATCCGGTATGGCGAGGGCAGCAGAAAAGACCGGGAGGAATACCTCCTGACTCGAGGCGACTCCTCGTTGGGTTCCATTCTAAAATTAGATCGAAATGTGACGTTGTCGAACATAGACGCGGGCATGACGCACGAGAATAATCAAGACTGCCAGCGGACGGCGAATGGGACAGCGAGGGGAATATGGACGTTGAAGGTAATTCGGGAGATCCACACAACGGCTTCTTTAACGAGCTAGTCAAGCGCCTCAAGGAAGAACAGCAGGCAGATATTGGGCTTGTCCTAATCCTCGAGGCACACCTCTTGACCTTGACGCCCACAGACGATGCTGTGGGCCAAGCTAAGGACGCGATTCTCAAACTGGCTGCTGAAAGAGCCATTCCGGCGAAATCGGAAGTGGCCAGTGAGTGAGAAGCCTTACCTTCTCACTTTTCTCGAAGTCTCTGGGTTTCGCGATTATTAAGATCCTAAGGTCTTCGACTTCCATAAAAAGCGATGCCTCGCGATATTCGCGCCGAATGGACGTGGCAAATCGAGCGTTATCGACGCTCTTGAATTCATGTTTTCGAGCGATGGAACCTTAAAACGGCTTGGCTTGCGCGCAATGGGTCTTTGCCGACGATGGGGCTTCAAAACCTCAACCGGCTCGACCGAGACCTCTTGAGCGCTGGCAGCAAGGGCTCCCGAAGCCAATCGACGAGTGCTTTCTAACTCGGTAGATATGCGGTGCCTAGTGTATGAAGGGAGCGGCACTTAAGAGTGTCTGGCGAGTTATTATGGTGCTCGAAGCGCCCAAGGGCGAATCCAACGCGGTGGTCTTCGGCGGTGAGTCTGATCGAGGGGTATTTGCAGCTCCGTTATCCAACCGCAGTCAACGCATTGGTAATCGAACCTCTCAAACTCATGGTCGTCTTCGTGCTGAAATCGCTCCCACCGATGAAAGCCAGTTGTACACGCGACCCATGAAAAAGCCCTTTTGAGAAAGTCCATACGCAGTCATTCGAATTCGAAATTGAGACTGCGCGATTATGGAGGGCTTTGAGACTGGGTGATAGTGCACTTCAACGACTCCAAATTGAGATAACGCGGAAGGGATTAATTTCGAGCTCTTTTGCTCTCATCAGCCGGCATGTCCCGGCGGCTGACAAAAAAGAGCAAGCAATAGCTATTACTGCGGCGTGAGCAAAGATCCCGACTAGGGCAGAAATCAGAATCAGAGAGGCCCCGATGAGTGTGCCTCTCCACCAAAGACCCTTCCATGCTCGTGGGACCTCAACAATTACGTCGCCGTTTCGAAGTCTCACTCCGATCACAATATGTTGTGGGTAGTTTGGTAATACCCATGCCCCCCGACTTGCAAGTCTTAGCCCTACCATGTTGAAAGCATCAACTTGGTCGGACCTTAAGGCTGCGACTAGTTTTGGTGGGATAAAAACCGCGTTGTAAATGAGTGGTGGACACTGCGGTTTATACGTGACTTCAAGCCGATACCTATCGGGAATGATCGCGCCGGATTTGCTCTTAACAGCAAGTACGTTAATCGTGCTTGGTACATGGAGTATGGAGTTCATGGGGATCTATAGCGATCGAGGCCGTAAGCGCCGGACAGGCCTCGTGAGTCCCAACTCGGCAGGGCGGTGACCTGGGTCGCGGGGATCGACGGCGCGGGCCTCTTACGAGGGCCCCGGAGCCGGGGAGGGGGATCTCATTCGAAATACCTGTTTTTCAAACTCAGTCGCATATCGATCTAGTAGCGTTTTCAAAACCTTATCAACCGACTCTACCGCGGCCTCTCTTAGGGAGTCCTGGCCGGAACTGCATAAGGAGGAGGGGCGGCGGTCAGTGTCCCGAGATTCGTATCACCCCTGAAACCACGCTTGACCGGAAAGCAATCGGAGCTATAGGGTGTGCGGGCACGGAAGAGATCTTGACGTTAACATGACCTACGAATTCGGAAAGACACTGCCACTCGAGGAGTCGCGAGGTGTTGAGCTCAAGGAGGTTCGAGGGAACAACCCGGTCAGTTCCATCGTAAATACCGCGGACGAATATGCTGTCGCATTCCTGAATGCCGAGGGCGGTCGCGTCCTTTGGGGCGTAAGGGATTCTGATGGGATTATCGTGGGAGTACCGCTTGACCGGCAGCAACGGGACCGCTTGCGCAAGAGCGTCACCGACAAATTGCACTCAATTCAGCCTCCAATCGACCCGATCCAGTTCGAGCTCAACTTACACCCCGTCAAGTTCATTGAGACGCCTGGCTCCTTGTATGTCGCAGAGTTGATTGTTCCGGCGGGCGAGTCAGCAGTTCCGTATTACACCGGCAGCAATGAGATGTTCGTTCGCCTCGATGGAGTCAAGAGAAAACTCACCGGCCCGCGGCTGACGGCGTGGATCAAGAGCCGATCGGGCCGCTCTCCGGCCCTCGCGCGCGAGTCATCGATTCCTTCGGTGGCAGCGCTTCTCACTCGAGTGCGACAAGTCTTTTCCGAACAGGGATTGAAGCCCGGACACCTTGCGCGATTTTTCGCGCTGATGAATGCACCATTTGATTTTAGGCTGGATCACTATCGAACGGATGCGGCGTTGTTGGCTTGGCTGGACGATGAGAAGTCCGATTGGATAGCGCAGACATTCGGCATTCGCCGGGAGTGGCTGGATGGGGAGGACGAACAGGTCTACCAGCGATATCACTTCGACAAAAATCCGCGGCATTTTTGGGAAGTCGCCTCTCCGGAACGCGCAACGGCCAGCGGGCTCATGCCGGAGGCCTATTTCATCAGGTGGGGTACGGGTGGCGATTGGGCAAAGAAGGGTCATTCGGCCGTGTTTGTGGTGCTGGCCCTTCCGCTTTGCCAGTTAAGCACCGAGCTGATCATTTACCGATACGTATCTGATTTTAACCCGTATGCTTGGGATTATCCCCGCTGCCACATTCAGATGCGCGCCTGGGCGCGGCTTCTGTATGGTCGAGGTTACATCATTAACGGACGGCAAATGACCTACAACACCGGCGAGAAGTTCGAGAGCAACTCGAATTTTTTACGCAATTTCGTCAATGACGGAAGTCTCGTCAAGCGCCTTGATTGGCATCCCGACGATTTCGCGCTCAGCGACAAGGAAAGCGCCGTGGCCAAAGAAGCTGACACATTGCCGCACGTGCTGGCATTTCTGTCGAGTCATGGATTGCCAACCGAACTGCGTCGGGATGCGAAAGGTGTGCATCAAAAACCTGGAATCCCAGCCCCACACGGGCCGCTAGTGCTCCATTGAGCAACTACTGATCGGTTAACAACGGCGACGCCGCCGGGACGTCATACCGCTCACGAGCGCGTTGAGTTCCTGGTACTGGTTCCGAAAGGAGCACCAGACACGGCTCGAATTCTCCCTTCGCCAATCGCCGGTTGCGGTGCCAGAGCTGCCTCTCTATTCCGTGCGGATAGGACCGGCAAAGCCGGAGTATCCGAACGCCGGTGATGTGCTATTTCGATATGGAAAGAAAAATAACTTGCAGCAAATGCTAAATGAGGGGGTTGTGCGCCTCGGGTCCGCGACTTTTTATGCTCAGATGGAAAATGACGCGGCTCGGCAGGACGATGAGGTCACCAAGACCTCTTATTTGCCCGGGGAGTATGCCCGAGTTGCGACTATGGCCGGCCGCGAGATTCCGATTATAGGAGATATCACCCGGAAGACTTCAACGTCGAACTATTACCTGCTGTGTCTTTCTAGTGAATGGGACCCGCAGTTGTTCACGGCGTTCAAGGGGGCGGATAGCTGTCTACTGATGAAGGGCTGGGAACGAGTGCGCAAGCGGTTGTCCGGCGCATGCGAAAAGGCTTTCCCGGGGTGCATTTCAAGCCTCATACCGGTTCATTATTTCGATCCCTATGACTTGACTGCGCGCGAGCCCTCTATTCCGATTCTCCTCAAAGATTTCAGATTTGCGTACCAGCAGGAGTGGCGGTTTATTTGTGTGCCGCAGAATCACGAAGCACCGAAACCGGCAATCTATCTGAATGCTGGCCGGCTAACTGACATTGCGGAGCTTTTCGATAGCACGTGGGGGTCACGGTAGGGGGGGCGCCCCTGCAGTGTACGAGTCCTAGTGCAGTGCACCTGTTGACACACTGATTCACCGTTTTCATCGAGCTGCGCTCGCGGTGGCGACAGAATACTCAGTTTACGTAGACTAAGGCGAATTGCACTAGTGTGAGAATCGACATGGGAATTGGCGGCAGAGCGGATAGAGGGGAACGCCTGAAGGAGCTTAAACCTGGAGCGTGGGGAAGCAGTTCGGCAGACTTCGCGCACCTAGTTCGTTCCCTCCTTGAACAATCGAAGGCGTACGCCGATCGATTCGACGGGAATTGCTCGCCGTACTCGCTCTGCGCCATCCCGATGCTGTTGTCTTCCCTGCGCTGCCTGGTGGTGGAATACGCCTCCTTTTCGCCCTTCGACGCTGATGCTCTCGATGAGCCTGCTGCGCCAGACGACTTTGGAAAGATGCTCACGCGGTATCGTGTGGAAGATCCCCTAAGATCGGAAGCGCTCCTTTTGCAGGAGGTGCGGAACGAGATTATTCATCCCGTCGACCGTCCGACCGGAACGCCTGATAATTGCCCTGACTACCTCCGGCCTCTCAAAGGCCATGGTGTGCTCCAGAGCACGGGTAGGGTGGATTCTGACTACATATTTCTCTCGCAATTGCAGTCGCATCGTCTGTTGAAGTGGGCGTGCCGCGTCACTGGTGATCTCGCTGCCAAGGTCATTCAAAGCAATCCTGCGAAGATCGCAGCGCTCGGCGGAATTATTGAAAATTACAACAGTTTGAGATCCGATTGACCGCCACGGGGACAAATCCACCATGAGAAACCTGTTCGTACCCGGGCAGAAGGATCGTTACCACTACGGACTGCTACCGCCGAGACTCTTCGAAGGCATCATCCGCAAATTCTCCGAACTTCGGCGTCAAGGCCAAGCCGCACACACCTCTCGTGACGATGAGGCAATGCGGTAGCATGCAGACGTTGACCTTTGGCGATCCAAAAACAGTCCTTCGGGGTCAAATCTATACGGACTATTTCTACGGTCGGTCAGGATACGGAGAGACGCCAGAAATCGATGAGCTTGAACACGCAATTTTTATAGCGTTGGACACACCCATTTCGATTCCAGCCCGTGATCCAAGGTACGAGGGCGATTTCGAGTCCATTGGCTGCGCCGATGTTCGGTCCGTACAGCTAGCTGGAGCGCTGGACATTCAGCATCTCCGTGACATCCGGGGGCACGGAGTCGAAATAACAGGGTCGTTGTTTCACTCCCATACGGGACATCACCACGCAGAAGTCCTGATTAGTATCGAGGATAAGCTCACGAGGATTCTGGACCACAGAAACACATACGCTGGAGCGCACGTTGCCCGGTCTGGAACTGGTTTTCTGCTCGGACGGGACGGGTTGATCGCAACCGCGGCACACGTCGTGACCGGCGCTGTCGGCATCACGATTACCAGGGGTCTCTATCGTCTAAAAGCTGCGCTTGAATATTCGGACGCCGAGGCCGATCTGGCTGTACTGAAGGTTGAGCCCGCGGAGGTCATGGCGAATGTGATCGCACATCGCGAGGCGAGGGTCCAGCCCATTCGCACGTGGATGCCGCCGCAATTGGGAGAGCGCGTATATGCCTTTGGGTTCCCACTCCGACCGGTGCTGCCGCATACCCTGAACATGTCGGAAGGCATCGTAAGTGCCGAAACGGGGTTAAGAGGCGACAGATTTCAAATCTCAGCTCCCATTCAAAAGGGCAACAGCGGCGGCCCTGTCTACGATCAGCATGCGAACTTGATCGGAATCGTCACGTCAAAGCTCCTACCGAAAGGTGGCGTCACGCCTGAGAATGTTAGCTTTGTCATTAGAACGCAGCGCCTACTCGAGACTTGCCGGGATCTGAATCTAGACGTCGACACCCGAGAGCGGCGCATTCAAACTCCTGCCGTAGTGCTAGCGAAGCTTATGCAGGAATTGTGCGTCGAAGTGGAGTGCTGGGAGGTCGACCCAAAGTAAGTGAGCGATGTTGAGACGCGTGGATGAGTAATCATCTGCCAGACGTGGCTGTTGTCGCCCGCAGTGTGAATTTTCCTCCTGGCGGAGAGCAGCCGGAGCACGATGTTACGCATTCAAGAAGGAATTACATGGCTGACGAAGAACAAGTTGAAGAGGTGCCGCTGGCGACTGATTGCAATGCTCTCACGATTGACACAAATGTTTTCTCTAACGCTGGATATGGTATAGAAGGTGGATTGTTAGCTCAACTCGAGCAGTTCGAGAACAGCGATGTGGATTTGGTTTTTAGCGATATCGTTCGTCAGGAGATCCGGTCTCAATCGCATCTTCCCAAGAAAATAAAGGACGCTCGAGCAGAGTTTCAGAAGGCCATCAGAAACAGCAATCGCGAACGTCTGATCAGTGACGCGCAAGCCGGGGAGGCGCGCGCATTGCTTTCGAATGCTAAGTCTGACCAAGAGATCGCGGACGAACGACTGAACGCTTTCATGAAGCGATGCGGCGCTGTTGTCGTTGGATCAACCGCCATCACGCTTCAAGAAGTGACTGCGATGTATTTCGCGAGTCAACCTCCGTTCGAAGAGGCGGGGGAAAAGAAATCCGAATTTCCTGACGCGATAGCGTTGTTAAGTTTGGAACGATGGGCACGGGACAATAAGAAGAAGGTTCTGGTTGTAAGCAAAGACAGAGGATGGAAGGCGTTCTGTGACAAATCGGATGTGCTTGAGCACACGTTTGATCTCCCGAAAGCGCTCGCCTACTTCCAGCCTCACAATCGAGTTCAGCAACTTTCTCAGGAGCTAAATGTTGTAATTGCCAAAGACGAGGACGTGAACGGCATCCTCGGCTCCATTGAGGAACGCATAAAAGAGCATGTGGAAAATATGGAAATTGATGTGGTGGCAACGTCTCGATTCTATTACGAACCCTCTGATGTTCATGCCATTTATGAGAGTCACGAATTTCTGGCTTTCACGAAAGATCAGATTGACCTGGACGTGGTTCGTGTGACCAGTGAAGTCGTTGTAGTGCGACTAATCGCCCAGGTCAAATGCACCGTGCATGCGTCTTTCTCTTTGACCATGACTGACCCAATCGACAAGGATGAAATAAATATGGGATCGCAGGACGCGGATACGGAAAATACGTTCGAAACTGAAGTATTGGTCACTTTCGAGGGAGACTTTTCGAAGGGCCTGAAAGGGGTGGAAGTCAGCGAAGTCGAGGTGGTAGACGGCATGCCGACAGTGGAGTTCGGCGAGATTGAGTTGGACTACGGCAGAGATGATTATGAGCGCTAGTATCCCGGGGAAAGCCCCCTTTTTGAAGGCCAAGCAAGCAACGTGGGGTGCAAGATTTTAGGTGAGATTGTTCGGCATCGATCAGACTCTGTCGCCTCCAAGCGATATATTTGGACGGTGTTATCTAACGCGCAATGTCTCGGCTGCGCTTGATTGGAGATCTAATTAGCTGCAGGCGCTGTAGACAATCGAGCGGGCATAGATGGGTATCAGCCATGGGCACGTTCAGCGTTCGGCGACGGAAACGACCGAGCGAAAGTTGTCCAATACGGGTTGGCGTGGTGCGTGCGTCGGCCGTGCTCACTGACCAGATGCCTCCCAAACCTAAAGGCCGAGAGGTTCAAACGTCCCCCTTCTGCGGTCGATGCCTGGAAGCTCTAAAGCCGACCGCCACAGATCAACAAGACCGTCATACGCGCCCAGTGGAGCTGATGCAGAGGGAGTTGACGCTCAACTGGTTACCCTGCGCTCGTTCGACAGAGCGTACGGCTGCACGCCAGCCGCGGATGCCGGTGACTGGACTCCCCGGCTTACAGATTATCGACGGGAATACGTTCTTTGGAGGCCACATTGTTCTATGCTTGACACCACCGAAGTCCAACCGACGCCACCGCCACTATCATTATGGGTCTCAAACCATTCGACGCAACGAACTACCGAATTGAGTACATTCCTCAGAGGCTCATATCTTTGGAAGCATGCGTCATCGGCTGCCACACTGTGCTCTCAAACAAGATGCACACGCCCCTGACGCTACATCTGGGATCATCTACACTGTGCCAGCCAGACCTAAGTCTCTTTGTCGGATTGACAATTGATGCTGGCTTGGTGGCCAATCGCACATTACTCAATTTTCTCGGAATAAAGCTCGCCAATGGCGCTCTTACGAACGAAAGTTATGCACTTACGATAGAGAATTTCTCGCTTTCTCTCGTCTCTATAAACGACGCGTGCAGAGTTTTGGAGCCAGATGTGCCGTCCCCGAATATGCGCCAGATCTGGGTTGAAGCACTTAATACCGCCAGCAAGTCGGTCGCGCATTTGACGGAAGCGGGCAGTACTATCAGAGTCGCGCGGCTTGGGTTCGCGTGTTTCGCGACCTCTAGGTTATTGAGGGAGCGCTTTTTTCGCGCGACCTCTACGCCCGAACCGCCGACCATTCTGCCCGCTGATGTGGTGCCTGGGTTCGGGGGTGTGTGGGATGCCGTTGATCCAGCACTCAACGTGCTCCTTTGACCTGACCCATGCGGCATACCGCCAGGGGCCGGCTTGCTGTCGCCCAAGCAATTCGTGGACCGTGGACTCGATACCGTTGTCCGCTTTGGCCGAAACAGGGCAGTAGTCGCCTTCGCAAATCGGCTGCTCAATCGTCAAACTCACAAGGCGTGTCCGATTGAGTCCGAACTTATACAACTCAAGGCGAAAATCTATCGCGTTGGGAAACCGTGCAAAATGCCCCAATCACGAGTAGATTTGGTGGTGCACCTAGGATGTGCGCGGCGACAGCGGAAGGATCATGCGCAGCCCCATCATACTCGCTGAAATACGGTCGACATTAGTGTCAGCGACTGCGCGCACCGGTGTCCATGCGATGCTCCAAAGGCAGAAATTTCTGTGTTCAAAGACATAGAAAATAGAGCAACGGATCGACCGGGCGACGGACAAGAGAATACCGGGAAGCGAAGGAAACTATGAGCGTCAGCATTCACAATCCAGACCAGTACATGGCTAGTCTGCGTCAGATCATCGCGCAGGGTCGAAAGCGGATCGGTCTATTGATTGGTGCGGGGGCGCCAGTCAGCGTGGCCGCCCCAGACGGAAGCGGGCCGCTTATCCCAGCGGTGGCCGGTTTGACTAGTCGAGTACTTTCGAGCTTGGCTCCAACTTACAAGGCTCCCCTCGACGCAATCTGCGCGGAGTTTAAGGATCCGAATATCGAAACAATTCTCTCGCGGGTGCGCAGTCTCTCGAGCGTAATCGGATCGACCTCTGTTCACGGGCTCGATGGCAGTGGACACACAAAGCTCAGCGAAGCCATCTGCGTAGAGATCGGCAAGATTGTCGACCGGACGCTCCCGGACGGCCCTGGCCCCTATTCCGATCTAATTAACTGGATTTCCGGAGCTGATCGCGAACATGCAGTGGAGATATTTACAACGAATTATGACCTTCTATTCGAGCAAGCACTAGAACGGGCAAAGGTTCCGTATTTTGATGGTTTTGCTGGAGCAAGCGAACCATTCTTTGACCCGTCCTCGGTAGCGGAAAATGATCTCCCAGCACGCTGGACGCGCCTATGGAAACTTCATGGGTCCCTGGGTTGGAAGAGCAGTGCGCGCGGCGAAATAGTTAGGGTTGGTCAAACAAGTGCAGCTCATCTTGTATTTCCTGAACATTTGAAATATGACCAAACGCAAAAGGCGCCATACTCGGCGCTTTTTGATAGGTTGCGCGCGTTTCTGATGACTCCAGACACGCTGCTAGTTGCGGCGGGATTTTCGTTTGCCGACGCACACATCTCGGCACGAATCGACGAGTGCCTGGCGGCAAATCCGTCGGCGAGCGTCTTCGCCTTCCAGTTCAGGGCTCTCGCAGAAGAACCGCATGCCTGCGAAATTGCCGGCCGTCGCGCCAATATGAGTGTTTACGCACGCGACAAGGCCGTGATTAACGGTATCCGCGCCTCATGGCAGCCTGGCGACCCGCCCACGCGTGATTGGGGTCCAATCAGGGCAACATACTGGGGCTCACTAGCGGCAGGTGAGCCATCGTGTTTCCTGCTTGGCGGTTTCGATCACCTGGCCGGTTTTTTCGCAGCCTCGCGCGCGGAACAGACATTTCCCCTGGCCGCGGCCGTTCTCGCGCCGTCGCCCACGCCAGGCTCCGTAACGTGACGACCAAATCCACATTGCTGGGCAGCGTCGGAGCCGTCGCCGGCGCAACAGTCAGTGTCAGGCAGGCTCCAGGCGTTGCCTCCGGGATTGCCATTATCGGTGGCACAAGCTATCGCGTTGGGCAGGTTGGAAGCTTTGTACGCATACCTCAGGGCTACCACGACCTGTTCGGTATCGTATCCGAGGTTGGCGCAAACGCTACGCCAAATGCGTTGGTGGAAATTCGCGATCGGGGTGAACGGTGGATGACCGTCCAGTTGGTGGGTGAAATTGTCGGAGCAGCGTTTGAGCGCGGTATCAGCCAGTACCCAAGTGTGAATGATGAAGTGCACCTCGTCACCGAGGAAAACCTTGCGCGAATATACGGTGCGGCCGACAGTGGACAAGTGGCCATTGGCCGATTGGCCAATGCGGAAGGAATCCCAGTAAGAGTAGATCTTGACAAGCTGGTGACGCGCCACAGCGCGGTGCTCGGTTCTACGGGAGCCGGTAAATCAACTACCGTAGCGAGCCTCTTGCGTTCAATTGCGCTTGGCAATGCTGATCAGGCGGATGCTGGCTTTCCAAGCGCACGCATTCTACTGATCGACATCCACGGAGAATACGGCCGGGCGTTGCAGTCTGTTTCAGCGGTTTTTCGCGTCAACCCGAGCGGCAATGAACACCCGTTGCACATTCCCTATTGGGCGCTTGATCCAACGGACGTCATAGGCTTCTTAATGGGTCGTCTCGATGATCGCCAACTCACTCAAATCCTCGAGCGGATTTTCGATTATCGCGTGAAGCGGGTCGAGGCCGCCACGATCGCCGGCGTTGATCTCTCGTCCATGACGATCGATAGCCCGGTCCCCTACAGCCTGAAGAAGCTATGGTTCGAATTAATTGACCCGGAAATCATGACGCTCGAGGACCTCAAAACACGTGTGAAGGCGCAATTATCAGCGGGCGACGCTGGTACATTAATGCCGCCAAAATATAAACCCCACAGCAATACGAACACTCCACCCTTCCTCAATAACATAGGAGTTCTTGGCATTAGGCGTCAACTTGATCAGATGCGTTCGCGCCTATTAGACCGGCAGTATGACTTCCTGCTGCACCCTGGCGCTTGGGAGCCGGATCTCAATGGAAATGTTGACAAGGATCTCGCGGATCTATTGGCAACATGGTTCGGACACGATAAACCCGTCACGATACTCGACCTATCAGGCGTCCCGAGTATCGTACTAGTGCGGCTCATCGGTGCGATTCTTAAGATCGTTTGCGAAAGCCTCTTCTGGGGACGCGAAAAGAGCGAAGGCGGTATCCGCCGGCCAGTCCTGATCGTAATGGAAGAGGCGCATCGATATTTGGCGAAAGACATGGACGGATCGGCCCGGACGATGGTGCAACGAGTGGTTAAAGAGGGACGTAAATTCGGTATCGGCGCAATGATTATCAGTCAACGTCCATCCGAGGTAGATGAAACAATCCTTTCCCAATGCGGAACCTTCATCGCACTGCGTCTTTCCAACTCGTCGGACCGCGCAAAAGTTCAGGCGGCTCTGCCGGACAGTTTGGTTGGCGTTGTAGACAGCCTTCCAGTGTTGCGGACAGGCGAGGCCATCGTCATGGGAGAGGCAGCACGCCTGCCGATTCGCTGCCGAATTGCACTGCCAGCGGAAGAGAATAGACCAAACAGTGAGGACCCCGAGGTGGCCAAACACTGGCGTCAATCAAGGATCTCAGAAGACTATGAGCGCGTAGCGGCATCCTGGCGCTCGCAAAACCCGCGATGGGCAGCTATTCGTCCCGTACGTCATCAATTGTCCAGCGAGGAGATCAAACAAATGGAACGTGAGACGGTGGCATCTTCAACTATTATATCTATCGGTTACGATGCGACCACTGAGACTCTTGAGGTCGAGTTCAAGAATGGTGGAATATACCAGTATTACAATGTGCCTGAGGCCGTCTTCAAGCAATTTATAGAGGCTGGCTCTAAAGGTCAATTCCTTCATGTTTACATCAAAAATTCGTTCCCATGTTCTCGCGTATAGGTCTGGCTCATCGACAATCTCAATGCGGAGACCATTGTTCAGATTGCGGAGCGGCTACGCAGTCACAAATTGATTGAGGCAGCGCTTTCGCAAAGAAGAGCGATGGTCGTGTAACTCAAAACCGGATTCGCGAGTGCGACGTTGATTGCCAAGCCGATCTGCTGTTGGATTGGCCGCCTCTTGCAACGGAAGAGATAGGGGCGGCCGGTGGCGGGTCAGTCGCGCCGCAGGCTCCGCGCAAAACTAGTATGGGCAGGCGAATGACAAAAGCATTGATACCCAGGAACTGACGCATGCATATCCGCCACGACACTCCAACCTACTACGCCACCGACCTGACCGACTTCCTCGGCTGTCGCCACCTGGCAGCCCTCGAGCGGCTGGCGGCGCACAAGATCATCAAACGGCCCTTCTTTGACGATCCGATGCTCGAAGTCCTGCGCGAACGCGGCCTCGAACACGAGCGAGCGTACGTTACGTGGCTCGCGCGGTCCGGCAAGACGGTCGCTCAGATCGGCCGCGACGATCAGAACGCATCTCAAGCGACCCTCAGCGCAATGATCGCGGGTACAGACGTCATCGTTCAAGCCAGGCTCGATAGCGCTACTTGGGCTGGCTGGGCGGACGTCTTGCTGCGTGTACCGGGCGAGAGTTCGTTTGGAGCTTGGCTTTACGAGCCGGTTGAAACGAAACTGGCCACGGAAACCCGCGGAGCAACGCTGCTACAGCTCTGCTTGTATGCCGAGCTGCTGACGGCTATACAGGGAGTCACCCCGGAATTGCTGCGCGTCATTAAGCCGGATATCGACTTTAAAGCGGAACTGTATCGATTTGCGGAATTCCGTGCCTATTTCCGCCTCGTTCGCCGCAATTTCACCGCCGAGATGGCGAAGCCGCTCCCGGCGACGATCGAGCAAGTGCAATCCTATCCAGAGCCCGTCGCGCAATGCGAGATCTGCAGCTGGTTTGGTCAGTGTGAGCGACGGTGGGTGGCGGACGACAACGTCGCGCTCGTCGCAGGCATCCAGAAAACTCAACGGCGCGAGCTTGCCGCGTGGGGCGTCACCACCCTGACTGCACTCGCGCAGCTCCCGGTGCCGCTGGAACGCAAGCCGAACCGCGGCAGCGTCGCCGCCTTGCAGCGCGTGCGTGAGCAGGCACGCCTGCAACTCGAGGCGCGCACGACCGGACAAATTCCCTACGAGTTACTACCGATCGAACCGGAGCAGGGGTTGGCGGCACTGCCCGAACCTTCGCCGCTGGATGTGTTCCTCGACCTTGAGGGCGATCGGTTGGCGGAACAAGGCGGCTTCGACTATCTATTCGGCTATGCGCACCTCGATGAGTTGGGGAAACCGCACTACGAGGCGGTATGGGCGCTATCGGCTGCCGACGAGAAGGCAGCATTCGAGCGGCTGATCGACCTCGTTGTGGAGCGTCGGGCACGCGATTCGGGCATGCATGTCTATCACTACGCCACCTACGAGACGACTGCAATGAAACGCTTGATGGGCAAGTATGCAACCCGGGCTGACGAGCTCGACGACTTGCTGCGTGCCGAAGTGTTCGTCGATCTCCTGAGCGTCGTGCGACGGGGCCTGCGCGCCGGCGTGGATAGCTATTCGATTAAACGGCTCGAGCCGCTGTACGGACTCGTTCGAGAGGTTAACTTGCAACTCGCCTCCCGACGATTGCGCGCCGTCGAATGCGCGATTGCCCGGAAAGACGCGGCCGCGCTGACCTCGGAGCTCCTCGATACCGTACGCGGATACAACCGGGACGATTGTCTTTCGGCGCTCGAACTGCGGGCTTGGTTGGAGATGGTGCGTGCGCGAGCCGAGAAGCAGAGCGAGTGGCCGGTGCCACGACCCACGGCCCCAGAAGCCAAGGTTAGCGAGAAGCTCGAGGGGCAGCTCGCGCGGATTCGGTCGGTTGCGGAGGCGCTCACCGCGAACTTGCCCATCGAGCGCACGCCCGAGCAGGAGGCACAGTGGGTGCTCGCCCAGCTCTTGGAATGGCACCGGCGCGAAGACAAGGTCGCCTGGTGGGAGTATTTCCGGCTCAACGACATGCCTGCCGAAGAACTGCTGGACGACGGCGCCGGGATTGCCGATTTGCAATTCGATCAACGTCTCGAGACGACCAAGAGAGGCGTCGTCGTCGATCGCTACACGTTCCCACCGCAGGATACTGATTTCCGGGACCGAGACGATGCCTATGCACCGGGATCTGTGAAGCCCGCAGCCGTGGCGAGTGTTGAAGCGATCAATGTTGGACGGCGGACCATCGAACTTCGTAAGGGTGCGGCACGGGCCGACTACCACCCGAAGGCGCTCTTCAAGCATGACAACATACGCAACCCCGACGCAATCGAGGCCCTCTTGCGGCTCGGTGAATTCGTGCGCGACCACGGCATCGATGCTGCGGGGTCTTGCCGCGCGGCTCGAGATCTGCTGCTTCGTCGCAACCCGCGGCTGATGGCGGGCGCAGCGCTACGAAAACCCGGCGAGACCACCGTCACCTCGGCTCGGCGCGCCGTACTCGAGCTCGACGGCGGCGTGCTGGCGATTCAGGGGCCGCCCGGGACGGGCAAGACCTTCATCGGCGCGCGTATGATCGTCGACCTGGTAGCAAGGGGAAAGAAGGTCGGAGTCACGGCAGTCGGACACAAGGTGATCCGCAACCTCCTCAACGAGGTGGTGAGGGCGGCGCAGGAGGAGGGCAACCCGGTTCGCTGCATGCACCGCGTGCCCGAGAAATCCGCGACTCCGAATGCCGGAATCGATGAGGAGACCGATTCGGCCAAAGCCGTGGCAAAAATCCAGAACCGACAATACGACGTGGTTGGCGGCACGGCGTGGGTCTGGACTAAGCCGACGCTTACCGAAGTAGTGGATGTGCTCTTCGTCGATGAGGCAGGGCAGATGTCGCTCGCAAACGTCCTCGCCTGCGCCCAAGCAGCCAAAAGCGTGGTGCTGCTCGGCGACCCGCAACAGCTCGAACAGCCCCAGAAAGCCTCCCATCCCGAAGGCGCGGAGCTTTCGGCGCTGGCGCACCTGCTCGACGCACACGAAACCATGCCCGCGGAGCGGGGTCTATTTCTTGGCGAGACCTGGCGCCTGCATTCAGGAATCTGCCAATTCACATCGGAGTTATTCTACGAAGGCAAACTCCACTCCCTGCCGGGCCTTGAGGCGCAAGTACTTTCGGGACCAACGCCGTTTACTGGAGCGGCTCTCTTCTATGTTCCGGTCATTCACGAAGGCAATCAAAACGACTGCCCTGAAGAAGCCGACCGAATCGCCGAGATCGCGCGCAGCCTCATTGCGCCCGGGATCACATGGACCAACCGCTTTGGCATATCAAGCCCGATGGCGCTCGAGGACGTCCTGATCGTGGCACCGTACAATGCCCAAGTCTCCGCGATCGCACAACGCATTCCCGGAGCGCGCGTCGGAACGGTCGACAAGTTTCAGGGCCAGGAAGCCCCTGTCGTCATTTATTCCACCACCACCTCGAGCTGGGAAGACGCCCCTCACGGCATGGAGTTCCTGTTCAATCGCAATCGACTGAACGTCGCGACCTCACGCGCACGCTGCGCCTGCATCCTCGTCGGGAATCCAGCACTGTTCGAGCCCGAATGCCGCACGCCCGAGCGCATGCGCATGGCGAACGCGTACTGCCGCTACTTGGAGATGGCGACGCATATCTGATCTCACGTGGGTCATGTGATTTCGTGCGAGGCGTATCGCAGAATGGGGGCTAGGGATACGATAGGCTTGTCACCGGCAAATGGAGTCCTGACGCGTGGCGCCGAATGTGCAGACCAAGATCCTCCGGAAGGCGAGGACCCCCGAAGAATATACGGTCTACCTCGCGGCACTCGAATGGGATCTGATCGATCCGATCGTCATCGAGAACCGTGAGGATGTTAAATCGGAAGCCACTTGGCTCGGCCGCCTGACGCCTTACAATCATCAGGTCACGAACCTCATCACCTACTGCCGACGTTTGCCGGTCTCCCTACTGGCCGACGACGTCGGACTCGGAAAAACCATCAGCGCCGGCCTCATCATGGCAGAGCTCGCAGCTCGCGGACGCCTCCAAAAGACGCTCATTGTGTGCCCGAAGCTCTTGGGCCCCCAATGGCAGGAAGAACTTGATACCAAGTTCGGGATCGAATCACAGATTGCCATTGGCAAAGACCTAAAGAAAGCCGAGCCGAGCGAGACGGGGGCGATCATCACTACCTACCAGTCAGCCCGACTATACCTCGACGACATTCCGGCTGATCGCTTCCAGATGCTGATTCTGGATGAGGCCCACAAGCTCAGAAATCTGTATGGCGTTGACAAACCTCCGCAAGTCGCGACGAAGTTCAGAGGCGCTCTGGAGGATCGCAGGTTCCGCTTCGTTCTCATGCTAACTGCCACGCCCATTCATAACCGGCTGTGGGACATCTATTCCTTGGTGGATCTGCTCACCGTTGCACGGGGACACAAGAATCCGTTTGGGACCGAGGGTATGTTTGCCCGTCGATTCATCGCCGACGATCGCGAATTGGCACGCCACCTGAAGCCAGACGCACGGGACGAATTCCGATCGATTGTGTACGGCTACATGTCTCGCGTTCGCCGCGCCGACGCGAAGCTCTCCTTCCCGGATCGCGTCGTCCTCATGCACAAGGCTGACCCCACTCCGGCGGAACAAGCCCTTGTGCAGATCGTCGCCAAGCACATCGCAAAGCTCAATCGACTCGCCCAGATCTCAATTCTGCAGGCGCTCGCAAGCAGCCCGGACGCGCTGCGCGCTCAGCTTGACAACATGGCTCGCAACGGCACCGTACCGGCCACACTCGCAACCGACGTGAGCGCTGTCGTGCGCAGCATGCCGATCAGTGCGAAGTTGGCATCACTGGGCTCGCTGGCGAGCGAACTGGCGGCCAAGGATCCCTATAAATGGCGCACGGTGATTTTTACTGGTCGACGCGAGACTCAGACTACCATTCAGGCACACTTGGAAAGCCGTGGTTGGTCTGTAGGGATCATCAATGGCAGCACCACCGCCACCAACAAGAACACACTCGCTCGCTTTCGGCAGAATCCACCTGCATTCCACGTCATCGTATCCACCGAAGCGGGGTCGGAAGGCATCAATCTGCAGGTCGCCAATGTCGTCGTGAACTACGACCTACCGTGGAATCCCATGATCGTCGAGCAGCGCATCGGTCGCGTTCAGCGACTGGCTTCGGAACATGCCAAGGTGTCCATTTACAACGTCATGCTACGGGGCACGTTCGAGGAATACATCGTCGGTCGGCTCATGGAAAAACTGCAAATGGCGGCACACGCCATCGGCGACATCGAATCGCTGCTCGAAGCGACCGGACTCGATGACGATGAAGAGAACGGAGAAAAGAGTTTCGAAGAGAAAATTCGCGAACTCGTGGTTGCGGCGCTGCTTGGAAAAGATACAGAAGCGGCGACGCGACAGGCCGAAGAGAGTATTCAGGCAGCCAAGGCGGCCCTGGAGCGAGAAAAGGATGCGATCGACACCATGCTCGGCGGCACGGAAGGCACGGGCTACGTCGGACCGCGGCCGCCTCATTTGGACACGAGCGAACCGCGCCTCGATGCCGAGCAGTTCGTCCTACGAGCGTTTCCCGTTCTTGGCACTGTAGTTAAGCAAGAGGCGCCGGACCTCTATGTGGCCATAGGGGAGGAGGTGCGCGAGCTTTTTAGATTCTCCGACCTACAGACCGACGTACGCCCAAGCGTCCGTTACGCTCCCGGCTATCCCCCGTTTCAGCGCCTGGTGGACCGCATCGCAGCCACTGGAGTCCACGCCATCGAGGATGCAGATCAAAATCCGGCCGCCGATGTCGCCCGCATCGTCAGACTCTGGGCCGCGGGCTTTGGCGGCACTGTTGCGTCAATGAAGCTTGCCGGCGTGGAGCGCTGCCTACAGGGCGATGCCACTCTACGAGTCAGAGCCACCGTTGCTCACGACAGTTACGAACGTCTCCTCCGAGTGAGTTGCGATCCCTCCGAACACAAAACCGTCTCGAACAAGGACGGCCTTGGACCCATCGCTCCGATCGTCGAGGATCCGCACGCGGTTGGCGTCAGACCCGAACTGCTAAGCACCGCCGTGGAACAGGATCCATCCATCGCCGAGTTCGTGCGCTTTTACAAAGAACGCCGTGAACAGGAGTTGTCGGGAGCCCGCGATGATGAACGCAAGCGTAAACGACTGGAGGACGATTTCACTCCACAGCTGGAAGCAACACTCGTTGGTCTGCAGGGACGATTGCACCGCAAACTTCGCGTCAACGTGGAGTATCTCCTCGATGATCCGAAATTCACCTACAGCAACACTGTTTCCGTCGTTCCACACGCCGGCGAGCTATCCGGTGCACCACCCCTTGAGGCTTGTACCAAGACAGGGCGGCGTGTTCCGCAGACGTGTTTGCAGGCCTGTGAGATTTCGCATGCCAAAATCCTGAGCCATCTGCTCGTTCGCTCGGAAGCAACCGGCCGCGCCGCTATCCCCGAACACACCGTGAAATGCAGCCTTTCAGGCAAGACCCTACTCAGCGACGAAGTGGAGAAATCTGCGGCCTCCGGTCAGCTGGTCGACAAAAAGCTGCTCAAAACCTCTCTTGTGAGCGGCAAGCGTGCCGAAGCGCAGTACTTCGGGCGCTGCGAGATCACCGACGCGGATGCACTGCAATCGGAACTCTCCGTAAGCCAGGTATCCGGAAAGCGCTACCGGACAGACGAACAAGTGCGATCCGCCGTTTCCTCGAAAACGGGCCATCGCCAGGAGTTCGTTCAATGTGGGGAGACATCGCAGTGGTTGCTACCGACCGAGGGCGAGCAATGCGCTGTCACTGGCACACGCGTCCTAGCTGGCGTTCTTGAAAGCTGTGATGTAACCGGAAAGCGCGTCCTGCGATCGCAGCTCGAAAGGTGTGCCCTTTCCGGCAAGCGCGCACTCCGTCGGCTACTTGTAACCAGCAGTGTATCCGGCAAGCGTTTACTCAAGTCCGCGGCAATTTCCTCCCTGGGCGGCGCCTACTGTGCCCCGAGCGAGGCAACCACCTGTGCATGGGGCGGCAATGCCAGTCACCCCAACGACATCCGCGAATGCGACGTTACCGGCCTCCCCATCCACGTCAGCTTCGCCACCGTCACGGCACCACCGCGCCTCAAAGCACTTGCCGACCTCCTCGACGGCTCAAAGCAAACCGCCGACCGAACCGACCTCTGGGAACTCATCGCCTCCCGACTGAATACAGCCGTCAAGGGCAAAATCCACACTACCTCCGCAACGACCTCCCCAACCGGCAAACGACTCGCCGTTGTTGCCGACGCCAAAGTCTTCTTCGGCATACGCGTCACAACCCTCGGCTTCATCTACGAAATTGACCAAACCTCCATCGTCGGCGCCATCGCCAAAGGGCGCCACACCGCCATAGGCTGGGAACGCCAACCAGACCGGACCGCACGCATCGCCTCGTAACAAGGTGCAGGGGCGTGAGTACGGCAAGCGATACAACGGCGCCGGAACCCTCCGCAGCTGCGCTGACGGTAACGTCGCACCTTGCGTGGTTTGGGCATCGACAAATCGTGCTCACGATCGGCGAACGTTCTTTGCTAACCATCCTTTTGCCGGTGCGCGGAACTTGACATAGTATACATAGCTTATATAAGCTATATATATGTCGCAAACTACCAAGCACCAGCAGCCGATATTGCTGGAACACGCCAAGGCGAAGATGCTCGAAAAACTGGCCGAAAGTACTGGCCAGCCCAAGCAGGTGTTGCTTCGGGAGGCTGTTGACTACCTGCTGGCTTTGAACGGTGTCCGCTACGCTTCACAGCAAATCGATATTGTCCGGCAGTCCCTTGTGGTCTGCGAACTTCGCATGAATGAGGCGTGCTCCGGGAAATACACGTCTGTCGAAGACATGTTTGGCGCGTGCATGGAAGTGCTAGTCCGAGTTTCCAAGGTGCTTGATGAACTCGGCGAGCCGTTCCGGGACGGTCTCTTTCTAAAGGTCCGCAACAGCGGCGAGCATTGGACCACGAAGCTGCGGAAGAAAGCTGGTGGCGGAAAGAAAGCCGAAGATGCCGGATGAGTGTGCGCATGTTGACCCTTGAAGATGTGCCCGACGACTTTTTGGTTGAGTGCGGATTGACGCGGGGCGGGGTCACGGGAAAAAGCTACCGCTGCACCGACAAGGAAGCGGTGTTGATTCCCACTGTCGAAGTGCACGGGCCACCGTGTCGCATGCTGAACCGCGACAAGCTCGCAAAAATTCTGAAGGGCTTTCGCGACGGTGACAGTATTCCCGCTGTGGATGTATTCCACGAATCCGAAATGGAGCCGCGCGGCTATCGGCTGTTGAACGGCATGCATCGGTGGCGCGCGGCGCAAGCGGTTGGATACGTTGCCATGCCGTGCAGCCTGGTAGAACGCGAGTGGGCCGAAGTGGCGTGCTGCTACCCAGCGCTGCCGTCCAAATGACCATCAACGGGTGGAATGACCCCACCGAGAAATTGCTTTACCTCGAAGATGCCATCAAGACTCTGTGCGGGCAGGGCACCATCCGCGAAAAACTTACTGCTGCAACTGACCGATTCATCTTCTGGGAACCAACGGAATTCCCCGAGCCGATGCGGGCACGCTTCGAGCTAGTCAGAGGCGCACGGGCGAGGGCCAGCCGCCCCTACACGGGCGGGGTGTACTGCGATTTTGGGAACAAACGCAGCGAGCATGCAGCGGTGCGGCAGGCAATTCTTGATTTGTACAAGGCGTGCTTGCTAGACCTTGGAGCGAGTGGCGACCGGCAGTTCATCGAAATCTCATACCCGCCCCAAAAATAGCTCCAAACCATTATTATGGATTCCCGGACACTTCCCACGTACGAAAATTCCCAGCCGCGCCACCCCGTTGAGTTATTGTTTTTCCGGGGAGTATTTGGCAACAGTGTGGCGACCTTAGGTGCTTAGGTGTGGGTATAACTGAGGGTACATGTCCATCACACTTGCAAATGGATCAAATAAAATCAAAATGTTAGGCACACGTTCGAATCCTCTTTGCGTACCATCTCGATGAATTGTGGGATGACTTCCCTCGGACGTCCTTAAGGCGGCGTAAGCACGGACCTCTTCTTCGGAAAAGGGGCAGCGCCCGCGCAGTCCGCATTGGGAGGGCTGTGATTCAGAGGCCGTATTGCCAATCTGCACCGCCAACGAATTCGGCCTGCTTGCCTTCTGGAACTATCGCATCGGTACATTCAATAATCTCACGCTGCGCACCGAGTTCTACGATGACTTGAAGGGCCAGCGCACGGGCTATACGCCACGCGTTACATTGACATCGCGGCCGGCTGGCAGCATTGGATCGGCCCGCAGGTTGAGGTCCGCCCAGAGATCGGCTACTACCGGGCGCCCGATGTCGCGGCCTTCGACAATGGGACCGCTCGACGCCTCTGGTTCTTCGGCGGAGACATAGTTTGGCATTTCTGAAAGGAGTCGTGCGATGATCAAATGTGATGATCTGGAGTCGCGAATGGATTCACGCCTTTTAGATCCAGGATGAATGCCCGACTCCGGCGCGCGCCGTGAAAAGGCGACGCCTTCCCAGCTCTTTCATCGATTAAGACGCGAGGAGCGGAGTCCTCAGGCTTGCCGCCAGCCCTGGTTAGATCGAGTTCGCGAGGGAATATTCACGACGTGAGCCATTCCGGTTTACTCGAACCCCGCGGAACGAGTACGGTGCGGAAGGAACCAGGAGTGCGAGACATGACGATCTGGTCTGTTATCCCCTGGTAGGTTCCGAGCGGCGTTTCGGCGGTGAAGAGATCGGGAGGGACGCTGCTGTGCTCGGCTGTGGAGCCGGCGGTCGCCTGCGCATACGCCCTGTCGAAGATGCCGAGCGAGAGCATCCACAGCACGGTCCTCGTCAGCGAGACCACGACGCGATAGCTTCCGCCCTCGATGGCTCGCCGCCGCAGCGCCGCGAGGATGCCCACGGTGCCGAACCAGCCGACCACATTGTCGCAGATCGGAACGATCGGCGGCTGTTGCGGACGGGTAGGCGTCCCTTCGACCGCAAACAGGCCCCCTACGGCTGCGCCGATCTCATCGAAGCCGGGGCGATTCGACCATGGACCTTTCTCGCCATGACAAACGACATTTGCGTGGATCAGCCCGGGCTTCTGCGCGCAGAGCGCCTCGGCATCGAGGTCGTGCCGTCTCAAGAATCCTGGAAATTTATTGGAAAAGAATACATCGGCATCCTGTAGCAGACGCGTGAACGTGGCACGATCTTCCTTAGAGTCATCCAGTATCGTCGAGCGCATGCCGACCTGCACGTCCCAGGCGAAGGCTTCCACTTCAGAGTCGCCTGGCCGCCAGATATTGAGGACGTCCGCGCCGTACAGGGCGAGGTCTCTGCCGATCGCGCCTCCGGCAATGACGTGCCCCATACCGAACGCGCGAATGCCGTCCAGCGGACTCTTTCCGTCGCTCTTGAGCGGTATGGGTTCGCTCTCGCCGATCTTCTCGACGGTGATGAGCGGCATTTTTGCGAGAACCTCCGTGTACTGCAGCTCCTTGCGAAATTCTTCGAAGGTGCGCACCATGCCCATGACGACGCCGGCCTCCGCCGCAGCGGACTCCAGCTCCTCCGCCCGCCATTGGAGAATGGCGTTTTGAATGGATTCGACAGACTCGCCGCACCTGATGAGCTTGAGTGTACGCGTGCGCAACTTGGGGTAGAAGTCCAGGGGCACCACGTGGCGTCCGTCGCGTGTTTCACGGAATAGCGGAAATGTCATGAATGGGCTCCCGGAGTACCCATGTCCCGCGGGGGGGCGTCCGTTGATCTTTTCCCATTTCCCCTCAAAGAAACCGCAAAAGCGCTTGAGAGCTTTCCTTACGTCCAACGAGATGTTCTGTCCTTCCCCGGTTCTTTGTCTCCACAGCGCCGCCACTGCCACGCTCTTCGCGGCCAGGCCGATTGCCGCCATGGAGCCGAAGCGGATCCGACTGGGAATGATCGGGTCTTGGCCGTAGAAGGTGAGTTCCCCGCCGCTGTCGGAGGTTGTCATTCCTACGTCTGCCAGAACCTGATTCAGCTCCTCGCGCAGGTCGAAATCCGATGAGGTCGCGGGATTGCTCAGCTTTGACTCGAGTCGTTCACTCAGCGGATCGGTCACGGTTGTATCGGCCGATCGGGCCGTTGCAGTATTCATTTACGATCTCCTTCACAGCAACACAGATATTCCTTGCATAATCAGCGGCCACTCTGAGCCATTTCGAACGGCTGATCTCCTGCGTGCTCGCCGCTGCAGTTCGATGTGATCGGACACTACTCGGTAGATACTCGCCGTTGACTCACGACAACGCTGCGGTCGCAATAGCCCGCAGCGTGCCGCCCGAAGTGAGCGCAACGCCGGGCGTCATTCGTGCGTGATCCGTGAGCCGTAGTCCCTTAGAGTGGGACGACGCTTCGTTGTGGTATACATCCCAAAGCCGCGAGCGGGCGATCGGCACGACGCCGGCGACGATGTTCAGTGCCGGTGTGAACATCGGTAAGTTATCGGTGAGGCATGTTTCTGTAGTCTCTTCGGCGTCATCACGCCGCAATGAAGAGCTCAATGAACATACCGGGACGCATGGCACTAGTGGGACTCGCCGTCCTGGTCTGCCATCAGGCTTTCGCCGATGGAGCGAACCTTTTCGCCACTTCCTGGAGTGAGGGCAAGCGAATCGATGCGGATCGCGCCCTGCCGCCCACGCCTTTTTATCAAATTCCTACAGATCTACCGCCAGGTGACGCCGGATCGCTGATCCGCTCCGAGGCAGCACAGGAGTACGCTCTTCCCGCCGGCGTGACCGCTACCCGCATTCTATATCGCACACGCACCTCTGCGGGTGAAGATGCCGTCTCTTCGGGTGTCGTGCTGGTGCCATACGGAACACCGCCCGCAGGCGGGTGGCCGCTGATCGCGTGGTCACATGGAACGAGCGGCGTAGCGCGCTCTTGTGCTCCTTCGCAGATGAAATCGTTGTTCTACAACTGGGAAGGACTTTACGAATACGTGATGCTCGGGTTTGCCGTCGTGGCCACCGATTATGCGGGCCTGGGTACGGACAGCAGGCATGCATACATTGATATGCTGAGCAATGGTGCCGACGTGATCTACTCCGTGCCGGCCGCTCGCGCCGCCGTCGCCAATCTGAGCAGCAAGTGGGTGGTTGTCGGGCACTCGCAAGGCGGTCTCTCATCGCTGGGTGCCGCGCAACTCGAGGCCGCAAAAAAAGATCCGGGCTATCTGGGAACCGTGGCGCTCGCGGGAGCCAGCGATCTTGAGGACCTCATTGATGCTGCGCTCGCGGCGAAGGCACCTGTCCTGAATGGCCTATTGGCGTTTGGCGTCTACGGATTCCAGGCAGTCAATCCGCAGCTCGCGGCCGAGAGTGTGCTGACCGCCGCTGCCGCCGAGCAATACCGCAGGTTCGTAACGGATGGCTGCAGCGCGGCGAGTGGCGCGTTTGCCGCGCTTCCTGTCGAAAACATGTATCGGTCCGATTGGAAACAAGATCCCTCCATGCAAATGATTCTGGAGCGCAACCGTCCCGGGGCGAAGCCGGCGCGCGGTCCGCTACTTCTCGTCACGGGCGGCGCGGATCCCTTATTCACCGTCAGGGCCAGCAAAACAGTATCCGAGCGTCTGTGTCGATCAGGCGCGCGTGTCCAGCGCAGTGTTTATCCGGGACTCGGACACGATCCGCTGGTCTACGGCTCACTGGCCGAACAGATTGACTGGATCAAGGGCAGATTCTCTGGTGCGTTGGCACCCAGCAATTGCAATTCGCCGACCTAGTCTCCCAATTCAAATCGTGAGTCAGCCGCGAGGCGCTGTGCGTTAACTTCCTTGCCACGTTGATAGGGTCATAATTTCTCGGGGTCACCTATGAAAATGCTGGTACACGTTGGTATGTTCGCGTTCAGCGCTCTCGGGGGTACGGTGGCGGAAGCTGCACCCAGCGATGCGGACGGCGCCAAACTCATCGCCAAATACAACTGCGTGGCATGCCACACTGTGGATAAAAAGC
>Ga0210387_10000321_pt1 | contig 34676 bp, 27 predicted proteins | sample IncBWC7OmetaG_FD_160108 | JGI IMG/M metagenome (GOLD analysis project Ga0210387, IMG submission 160108) | Forest soil microbial communities from Barre Woods Harvard Forest LTER site, Petersham, Massachusetts, United States - Inc-BW-C-7-O ... | reverse complement strand
CGTCGGACATTGTTTCATCGCCGCAAACCAGCGCGCCGGTCACCACGCTGCACGGTCCCCGCTCCCCGAGCCCGTACTGCACGGTCTTGACCTGCATGTCGTACCAGTTGGCCCAGAACGTCGACAGGATGCCGCCGTGATGGGTCATGTCGCGATACCAGTCGGCCGCCCCTTCCCAGATGCACATGGCCTTCAGATGCGGCGGCTGCAGCGAAGCCACGTGCCACTGGTTGATGGCATAATAGGAAATTCCATTGAGGCCGACGTTGCCGTTCGACCAGCGCTGCACGCCGGCCCATTCGATGCACGCGTAGAAATCGCGCGTCTCGCGCGGCGAAAAATGATCGACAAAACCCGGCGAACTTCCGGTGCCGCGCGAGTCGACGCGCACGCAGACATAGCCGTGTGATACCCATTTTTCCGGATCGACCACTTCCCAGTTCTGATATTTGTTGGTCGATCCGTAGGCCACGTCGGGATGATTTGCGATCATCGCCTGCCACGCGCTCGGATAGCCCTTCTGGAAAGCGAGGCCCTTGGCGTATGGGCCATACGTCAGGAGGACCGGCCATTTGCCTTCGTCCCTCGGCCGGAACACGTCGGCCCGCACCACCACGCCGTCATCCATTGCGATGCCGACGTCCCATTCAATGAGCATGTCGTCCTGCTCGACCGCCCCGGCCATTTCATCTCCCGTCCGTTTTTTCTCTTGCGGACCGGGAGTGTTGGGTTTTCCGTTCAATTTATCAAATGAAAAATTCTGCCTTCGCAGAGCAGGATGCCCGGCGGCGGACAGAACTTAAGTATTAACAGCGCACGAGCCGCGATGTTGCAACGACGCGGGACGCGCTCGAACCGGCGTCGGTCCCCCAAAAATCCTTCAGGCTGCCTTTTCTTCCCTGACCTCAGCATGGCGATAAAGCATCGTCGCGAAGGCATCGAAGACCTTTCGCATTTGCGGTGGCTTGTAGGGAAACACCTCGGGCGAATCCATGTTGTGGACCACCGCCGTATTGTCGGCCTCGAAGATCAATAGCTCGCCGCGCTTGTTTTCGGCGCAATCGATCGTGAAGTAGTCTAACCCCACGCGCTCGGCGATCGCCGCCAGCGCGCCACGGTGACGGACGGCGAAATCGCTGTCGAAGTCGCGCATGAAACGCTCCTCTTCCATGCGCTTTGCCGCACTGAACGCCATGCCCGCGTTGAGATACCAGATGTCCCAGCGATCGGCGATCGCCATGTGGCAGGCGTAAGCGCGGCCATCGACGAACACGATCCGGTATTTGCGAAACAGGCCGTCGTCGTCGGAGTAGTCGACGAAACGCGCGACGAAAAATTCCTGCTCTGCGCAAACGGCCAGATAGGCTTCGAGCATGGCAGCATTTTCCAGCCTGGCGAGCTCGACACCCGCATGCGAGCCCCGCGGCCGGATGATGATCGGAAATTTCAGGCCGGCCGCCACCTCGGCGCGTCCCGACCGAACGATCTCAGACAATTGCCCGCGGCTCAGGCAAGCGGTTGGGGGAATGTCGAGACCCTCGATCCCGCCAAGCATGTGATGCAGTTTGTCGCGATCGAGACTGCGGATAAGACGCGGCGGATTGAGCAATGGCCGCGGCCAGCGCGCGGCAAGCGAATCGATCTTGCGCAGCGCCTCCAGGCATTCCGGTGAATCGGATGCAATGACGATGGCAACGTCGTGCTCGGGCAGTGGGGCCGGCAAATCCACCCCTGAGATGACGTAAAGCGTCTGCAATTCGATTCCGGAATTTTCCAGCAGGAACTCGATGGGCGTGTTGCCTCCCATGTCAATCGCTGCAGCCAGCGCCAGCACGCGCAGTTTCGGCTCCAACGGACCGGGCGAGCGGTACAGTTGATGAAAGCCGAGCACCTCCGCCTGAATAGCCATTCCGATCGGCTTGTCACCCAGGAGCTGCATAATCAACGACAGATCAAGCCCCTCGCCCGCCCCGGCCGTGCCCGCGGCCACTTTCGAAATCAGTTCGTCCCGCAGCGGGCGAAGGTCGGCGCCCTCGAACGCCTTTGTCGTCAATCGCGCGAATCCAATCCGCTCCGCGCTCGGGTAGCACGCAAGACCGGTGCGATTGTCAGGCGCCATGGCAAACTCCCGCTGGTTCAAGGCCGTCCATATGGACAAGCAGTCTTTCGATGTTCGCAACCACCGTGGCCACGTCATCAAGCGCGCGCTGCAGGTTGCGTTGCGCCAGGTCTTCGCTCGACGAGAAGGCTTCCGAGACGAGCCGGGCGCTCGCGCTGATGCGAAGAGCCGCCGCCGGATGGTGGTCGGCACGACCAAGCACGACGGGCTGGCCGATCAGGCAGGGCTTTGGTTCTGTTTCCCGATCATCGCAAGCCGCATCGCGGGCGAGCCTGCGATAGAGCGTCCTGCAATCTTCCAGCGAAAGGATGCGGTTGCCGCGGCGGACCATGAATGGAAAAATCGTCCGCTGGGCCATCTCTTCGTCGCCAGCGCCGGCGCCTTCGACTTGATGCTGTGGCGGCAGCAGGAAAAGCGATGGCGATGAGCCGATGATTCGTTCGACACCTTCGCGGAACGCCGAAAGAGTCGCCAGGCGAAACTTCGGCGGAACACGAAAATAGCTGCCGATTTCCTCCAGCGCTGCTTCCCATCGCAGCCATTGGCCGAGATTCATTCTGACTGGAAAATGCGATCGCAGGCTCGACCAGTCTTGCGGCCAGTCGCTGCGGCAAAAATATTCGAAGAACCCTGACGGAATATCGCTGGCCTGATCGATATCAGGGGCGAAAATCGAGGGCATCAGCAGCGCACCGCTGAAGGGCGGGCCGGTGAAGAATTTGGATCCGGTGATGATCACCCAATATCCGCGATCGAGGTAGGTTCGAAGCCGTGCGCGCCCAAGGCGCATCTGGCAGGCGTCGACCACGACCTGGACCTGTCGGGGCCAGCGCGCCGCGATCTCCTCGAGGCATGTCTCGCTCGGCGCCCGCCAGCCGAATTTCGAGGAGTCCATGATCTGGAGAAGCACGTTGCTTCCGCTCGCGACCGATCGTTCGACCGCGCCGAGAACAAGTGAATCGATGGCGCCATGCGGCCGTCCCTGCCCCGTCTCATCGAACAACCGCAGCGCGATACTCTCGACGCAGCCGGAAAGCCCGGCGATCGGCTCTCCCTTGCGGACCAGGCCTCCGTTCGCGGTCGAGGCACTGAAGTGGCAGCCACGGGCGGTGTGGACGGTTCCGCTTCCGGTTTGATCGGCCGCCACCACCACCGTCGTCATGGCGGGACCGAGCAGCGCGCGCGCGAGGAAGAGCGCCTGAAGCTGCGAGTCGGTGCCCGACGGAGAGAGGACCACGTCGGCGTTGGCTCGCGAGAGCGAAAGATAGCCGCGTAATTCGTCCCGCATCGCCCCGATGCGCGCATCGAACGCGGCCTCCATTCCGACTACAATCGCAGATTGCATCAACCCATCGCGCGCGCTTTGGGCGCGATCGTAGGCGCGCTGCGAAATCGATGTCGCCGTGCTCGAGGAAAAACTCAGCGTTTGGGGACAAGGGTATGGCTGGCAACCATATTCATTCAGCCCGCTCGCCGGATTGATGCTCAGCCGTGAATCGCCGCCGCCGCACAAGAGCCGATCCAACGGCGCAAACAGTCCAGCCATCGCAGAGGCCGAGGCCGATCGATCCCGGGAAGTCGCCTTCTCGACCAGTTGCAACCGAACCCCACCATTGAGCATTGCCTGAGCCTCCACCCCATAACAGCTGTGCCGGCCGCTGCGCACAAGGCTGCAATGGCGGCTAACGCGGTGTTAACCCGCTTACCGAGGAGTAAATCGGTATAGTTAACGAAAGCTTTACTTCAGCGCTCTACCTGTCGTTGCGGTTGGCTCTTAAGGCAGGATCGCGCTTAGCCACCGGGCAAGAGGAACTTGGTCAGCGTGAGGCCCGCAAGCATGGAGGTCGTTTCATAAGAGGCCTGCAGGGTCGTCTGCAGCGCCAGAATCTGGCTTGCCACTTGCTGCGTCGAGGCGGTCTCGGTCTGGTCGACGATGTTCTGCAGAAGCGTCTGGGTCTGGGTCTGCCGGTCGGTCGCCTCTTTCATCGTGTTCTGCGCGTTGGCGAAATCGGTCTGAATATCGGCGATCGTCTGCTGTCCCGGCTGCGGCGTCAGGTTGGTCGCGATGCGCTGGCTGAGCGCTGCGATCGTCGCACTCGAATTGGCCGCAGTCGGCGACACCGTGACGGCCGCGAACACGGCCACCCCTTCGAGCTGCGTGCGGATCGCCTGTTCGTTGGCCTGCGCGCCGTAGGCAACAACAATGTTCGAATCGATCCGGGCGGTCGATGACGCCCGTGGCGAGGGTGAGGAATTGCCGGTGTACCAGGCAACCGTGTTGGTCGGATCGCTGACGAGCGAGGTCGCGGAGCTCAGTGGCGAGCCCGAGACCCGCAACGACACCTGGGTTGCGGTCACCGGCTGCAAACCGAGCGATGCCAGCTGCGACGGGTTGGAGCTCGTCACCGACAGGTTCGAGGCATCCTCGGTGTGCAACGTGATCACGCCGCCGCTGACGGTCGAGGGCGTCGACGTACCGGTGACCTGGTCGATCTTGGACAACAGCGTTTGAACGCTGTCGGTGACATTGAGCTCGTTGCCGGTCGCGCCGGAGGCCACGAACGTGATCTGTGTTCCGTTGACGGTGATAAAGTCGCCGGGCGCAAAGCCGCTCGCAAGCGAATCCGTGCCGGCGGCGCCAGACAAGGTGGTCGCGCCGGTGATCGGCGCTGGCGGCGAGCCCTGATTGTTGACTGCGCTTCCCGTGGCCGTTCCCGCATCGAAGAAATCATGTCCAGCTTCGACCGCCGAGGCGGCGACCAGCGACGTGTTGGCAAGGGTGCCGATCGCCGTGTTCAGCGCCGCATTCAGGTTCGCGGCCGTCTGCGCCGGGGTCGCGCCGATGGCAAAGCTGTCGGCCGGCAGCGGCGTCGAATTCGATGCCGTCAACTGAACGGAATCGGTCGTACCATCAGGGAGATTGAAGGTAATGTTCACCTGATCTCCTTGTTTGGGATTGGTGGCGCCAAGGGCGATCGAAATTGCCGCGGGCGAGCCGGAGGGACCGGTCACGGTCGCGCCGGTCAGGTTCGACGACACCGAACTCAGCTTCAACCCGAACGGCGAACCGGCGACGTCCTCGGCGACCGAAACCGACGTCGCCGTCGGCTGCGTGATCACGAGACGGCCGAGGCCCGTGGTACCGTCCGCCTGCGCGCGCTCGGCGATCACCTGCTTCAAACCGGCCTGCGTACCACTGCCGTTCAGGATCGTGTCGGCGGGGGCGACCGCAGGGGTGTTGATGGCGCTGCCGGAAAAGATGAAGCGGTCACCCACCTGCGTGTTGAGGATTCCGACGAGCCCGGTCAATTGGCTCAGCCCGTTCTGCTGCGCGATGGTTTGCCCGGTGCTGGTGATGTCCTGCGCGCCGGATGCAGCACCACTCTGCACCTGCCCCGCGATAGTGCTGAACGATTGCAGCGCAGTATTGGCGGAGTCGATCACCGTGTTGACATTGGTGATCGTCGTGGTGAACGCAGAAATGTCGGAAAGTTGCGATCGCGCGGCAATCGCAAACCCCTCGTTGGCGCCAAACCCGGAATAGGTCGTCGATATCTTGCCGGTCGCAAGCTGCGTCGACAGGTTCGTCAACTGCCTGTTGATGTTCTGGACTGCCTGGCCGAACAGCGAACCACCGGGACCTAAGATACCACTAATCGCCATCTGGATCGCCTTACAGCTGGATCTGCTCTAACGTCTGCATCATGCTTTGAATGACCGACATCACGTGGGCATTGGCGGCGTAGGAATTCTGCAGCGCAATCAGGTTCGACATCTCGCTGTCGATGTTGACCTTGGATGTTGAATCGAACTTCTGCTGCAGCGTGCTGACGACGACGTTCTGGCCCTGCTGCATCTGCGTCGCCGTAGAGGCAGCATTGGCCTGCAGGCTCAAGAACTGCTGCAAATAGCTGCCGATCGTGCCGCTGAAGGGCGCGGTTGCAGAACCTAGCCCGCTTTGCGGCGAGTAGTTAAACACGCCGGAGGTCAGTTGCGAAAAGATGAAGTCGGACCGGGTAGTGTCGCCGGCCGGCGTCGCCGGCGAGGTGCTGAAGACCGTGAGATTTGCCGGATTTGCAAGCAGCGCCTTGTTGACGGTGATGCGTCCGGCGAGGCCGGTCAATTGTGAGCCGTTACCGGTGATGGCGCCGGTATAGGTCGTACCGGCATCGGTGAATAACGGCAATTGCGGATTGCCCGACGTCAGCGAGGAAATCGTTGATGTGACCGAAGCCGCGTTGACGGTCGCGCTGCTGGTCCCGTCATCGGTTACGTTCAACGTGGAACCTGACGCGGAAAATTGCACATGGTCCGGACCAAGCGCCGTGTTCAATTGCGTGGCCACCGATGCCAAGCCACCGGAGAAATTTACTCCGATCACCTTTGGAGTCGCGCCCGGGGCGTTCGGCAGCGGCAACGCGGCCGGATCGTCCACGCGCACGATCTGCACCTGCTGCAGCGCGCCCGTCGCAGTGTTGGTGAAGGTGAGGTTGATCGTGTTGCCCGGCTGCAGATTACTGCCGTTGGTGCCGACATTGAGGCTCAAACCGGCCGGAGGACCCGTCACGGCCGTTCCCGGCGTAGTCAGATCAGAAAGCGAGCTGGAAATGCTCGCGGCGAGTTGATCGACCTGGGTCTGCGCCTGCACCAGCGTCTGGTCGCGCAGCGTCAGGTCGGCGGCTATCTGCCCCGATCTGAACACCTGGTTGGCGACCGCATCGAGACTGGCACCGTTGGGAAGTGTAAGCGTCAAACTCCCGACACCGGATTTGGTCGGATCGGTGTTGTAGAGCGAGGTGGGTGTCAGCGCACCCACCGAGCTGAAGTGAAACTGTGAAGCAAGCCCCGCGCCGACCAGCTGAAAGCCCGAGGTCGTAAACACGCTCACCTGGTTGTTATTGTCGGTGGTGGTTTTGACATCGACAAATTTCGCCAGATCGTTGATCGCCTGATCGCGTTGATCCGAAAGCGTTGCCACGGTGGGATCGGTCGGCTGAAGGCCCTGCAGCTTGGTGTTGATGGCCGCGATCTGATTCAAATCCGCGTTGACCTGCGTCACCGATGTGCCGATATCCTGTTCGACATTCGAGCGGAGCGTCTGGATGCCTTGCGAGGTAACATTGAGCTGCTGCGCAAGAGCCTGCGCCGCGCCGAGCGCCGTCGTTTGCGCCGAAAGGCCGGTCGAGCTCGTCGAGAGCGCCTGCAACGCCGTTGTAAAATTATTGAACGCGGTCTCAAGCGTCCCGGTGCCGCCAGGCGTCCCGTAAAGACTCTGCAGCTGGCCGAGAATATTGGAAGTCTGGTCGGCAAAGCCGCCGCCGCCGATTTCAGTGCGCAACTGGCCCTGGATGAATGTATCGAGCTCACGGGTGACGCCGGCTATCTTGACAGATGCGCCGGCTCCCCCGGTCGACACTTCGATCTGGTTGGGCGTCTCGGCGACGTAGCCCGCCGTCTGGGCGTTGGCGACATTTGACGAGGTGATCGACAGCGCGGCCTGGTTGGCCGTCAGACCGGACAGCGCGCTGGCAAGGGCTGAACTCAAACCCATCTTCGTTACCCGCTTTCGATCATGCCTGCTCTTATCTCAGGCGATCAGCGCAGCACGTTGAGCAGGCTCTGAACCATGTCGTTGGCCGTGGTGATCACCTTGGTGTTGGCCGAATAGGCCTGCTGGGTCACGATCAGCTTGGTGAACTCGTCGGCGATGTCGGTATTCGAGCCCTCGAGCGACGAACCTGAGATCGTGCCGGAGGCGCCGATGATCGCCGGTCCGGACTGATCGGTGGCCGCATAGGCGCCGCCGTCGAGTGCCTTGAGGTAATTGGTGCCGTTGAAGTGCGACAGCGTGATCGAGGCAAGATCGATATTCTGGCCGTTCGAGAAAGTTCCGACCACGAGACCGCTGTTGTTGATCGCGACCGATTGAAGCTGGCCAGCGGCAAACCCATTCTGCGTGATGGCGCCGATGGTTGCAGCCCCACTCGAGCTTGCAAACTGCGTCAGCGCGCCGGAACCGATGTTGAAAGACAGATTACCAAGCGACTGTCCGTCGACGCTCACATTGGGAATGGCGACCGACGAACCGGCAGGAGACGTCAACGCGCCGCTCGCATTGAACGTGAAAGGAATGCCGACATTGACCCATGCGCTCTGGTTACCTGTCGCGGTGGTAGAGGTCTGGTAGAAGAGATTCCAGACGTCCTGGTGCCCCGGGCCGAGCGTCGAGCTGTCGGTCTTGGCCCAGCGTAATTGCAGGTTCACCGGCGTTCCCGCGGAGTCGAAGGCCGTTACGGCGCCGCCGCTGATGGATTCAGTGGTGAAGGTCTGTACGTCGTTGGCGGCAACGACGCCCGCGCCGACGTTGGTACCTGGCGCACGCGCCTGCACGATCGGGACCGTGGCGAAACCGAGCCCTTTGAGGACATTCGTGGCGTTAGCCGTATTGCCGGTGATATTGAGATCCTGGGAGGTGCCGGTGTTCAGGGTAATCTGTCCGCCCGACACGGTTGCCGTGGCACCGGTGATCGTTGAAATCTTGTTGAGCAGCGCTCCGACATTGTCTGTGATGTTAAGATCGTTGCCGGTAGCCCCCGAAGCGACGAAGTTGATGGTCGTGCCATCAACCGTGATGCTGTCGCCAGCAGCGAACCCTACGGCCAGCGAGTTGCTCGGTGCCGTGCCGGATAGTGCTGTGTTGGCAGTAATCGGCTGCGGCGTTGCCTCCTGGTCGTTGACGGCGGTGCCGGTGATGGAAGCGTCAACGGGTGGCGCCGGCGTGCCGAGCGGCAAGGGATTCGTCGCGAAGTCGGCGGGATTGATGCCGCCGGCCGCCGTGATCGATCCGGCCGGCGCGCCGGCGCTTGCCGCCGTGGCGGGTGTGGTTGGAAGGTTTGCGGCGTACTGAATGGCGGTCGTCGCCTGTGCCGGAATGAAGTTGTTCTGGAATTGCAGAACCTGCGGAACGTTGCCGAGCGGGTTGCCGGTCTTCGGATCGACCGCCACGCCCATCAAATAGTAACCGGCGCCATTGACCAGATTGCCGTTCGCATTGATCTGGAAATCGCCGCGGCGCGTATAGTCGGTGATGCCGTCGAACACCGGCACGTTGTCGGTCACCCCGGTCGGCTTTTGCACCGAAAAGAAACCGTCGCCATTGATCGCGATGTTGGTCGCAACGGTGGAAGTCGAAACCGTTCCTTGCGAAGTGATGGTCGCTTGCGAGAAGGCGGTCACGCTGCCGGCAACCTGCTTGTTGGGCGTCGTGGCGTCGGGAATGAGATCCTCGAAACTGGTTTCGATGCCCTTGTAGCCGACGGTGGAGGCGTTCGCGATGTTGCCGGAGATGTTCTGCAATGCGAAGGATTGAGCCTGTAGGCCGGCGACCGAGGTATTAAGCGCGTCGAAGATACCCATAACTTTGTCTCCACATTCGATTGCGTGCAGCGAGCCGCTTTGGCCCGCGCATGGCCGTGATCGGAGGAGACGTCGCAAGCACCGTGCCAGATGCAAGAATCCTGATATTTCAGGTGCTTAAATGGAAATGCCCCGGTCTCTTAACCGGGGCACAATTGCCGGGCAGGCAACAATTGCCGGGAAAGATCCTGGCCCGCTTCTTCCGTTCAGGTCGCCGAAGCTGCCGCCGGGTGGAACACCAGGGCAACGCCATCCATGCAGTAGCGCAGGCCCGTCGGCTTCGGCCCATCGTCGAAGACGTGACCGAGATGTCCGCCGCAGCGGCGGCAATGAACTTCGGTGCGCAGCATCCCGAACGTGCGGTCCTCGGTCGTGCCGACGGCATTGTCGAGCGGCTTGAAGAAGCTCGGCCAGCCGGTGCCGCTTTCGAATTTGGTTTCCGAGGAGAACAGCGGCAGGTCGCAGCCGGCGCAGGCGAAGATGCCCTTGCGATGTTCTTTCAAGAGCGGGCTCGACCATGGACGCTCGGTGCCTTCATTGCGCATGATTTCGTATTGCTGCGGGGTAAGCTGGGCACGCCATTCCGCGTCGGTCTTTTCGATCTCGAACTTGCCCGCCCTTGCAGGTGTGCCCTTGAGCCAGCGCAGGGCCGCAAAGCCAAGCAAACCGGCGGTAGAGGCGAGCAGGATACGGCGGTCGATCATGAGGGTCTCCGTTCGAAGCGAATTTTAGGCTTGTTCGCCTGGAAATACGGGGCGTTAGCCACGAAAGTTACATCGATTGCAGGCAAAGCTTCTCACTTTCTTGCGAGGAGCCCGTCCCGCCCCAAGTCACGGGCCGTCACGGGCCCGGCGCACCCTCGCCTTCGCTGATGTCAGCGGCGGCGGGCGGTCGAGGGCGTTCTGCGCGGGAACGGTCCGGATTTGGGCGGCCGGGCTGAGGGCGGGGCCGTTGCAGCCTTGTACCTGCCTGGCGGTTTGCCTCGACCAGGCGCGCCTCGCGCAGGCGCTCCTGCTGTCGCGCGCTCTCGCGGTAGCGCGCCAATGCGCCGGCAGCGGCCGAACTCGCCCGTCCCCACATCCCGATCAGTTGTCCGGCGACGCGGCCGGTGATTCCCCCCGCCCATACCAGTTCGAACTGGGAAAACAGCCGCCAGCGCTCATCACCCCAAAGAATGCTGCGGGCAATCAACATCCCGGCCATGGCGGTCGTGCCGAGGCCCAGACGGCCGAAGCCGCTCGCCACCCACAAGCCCTTCCGCAACTGACCAATCTGCGGCATGCCGTGCACAGTCTGACCGACCGCCCCGCTCCACACATCCGCGATCTCGACTGGTCCGAGCCGGGGAAAAATCGTGTTGACCCTGCGGGCAATGGCGGAGGAGAAACGCGCCGGCCGGGCATCCCAGGTGGTCTCCGGGCTCGCCCACATCAACCGGTCGCCGTCCACGACGCGGAACTGATCGATGCCATCGGTGTCGATCACCGATCCCTTGAAAGCGATCGCCTCGGCCAGACGTTCGCCAAGCGGTGCAGTGACCGCGGCGTAACGCCAGACCGGAAGCAGTGTTTCGGAGAGCCGCCGCGAGGGCGCGCCGAGGTGAACGTTGCCGGCAAGCACGATATGCGTGGCGCGCAATCGCGCCGACGGCGTGACAATACGCTTGCGGATGCCGGAGGCGTCGATGCTTACCACCGGCGTATCCTCGAAGATACGCGCCCCCGCGCGCCTTGCCATCGCTGCGAGGCCATGGGCATACAGGCTGCCGTCGATCTGGAACGATTTTGGAAAATACACGCCATGGAAATAGCGATTGGTCTTGAGATGATCGCGCACGCGATCGACCTGCCACCCCTCCACTTCGGTTCCGAAATCCTCCGCGAGCATCTGCAGTTGGCTGATCAGCCGATCGCCAACATCGACGTTCGAGACTTCGAGCACGCCATCGCTGGGCGCAACCCCCGGAATCGATTCCTCGCTGGCATGGGAGCGGACATATTCGACACCTTGCTTCGACAGTGACCAGAGTTCTCGTGCGTCCTCGAAGCCGACGCGCGCGATCAGATCCTTGATCGGAAGATCGTAGCCCGGCATGACGATGCCCAGCGTGCGGCCCGATGCGGCCCAGCCGATGTTGCGGCCTTCGAGAATGGCGACGCTGGCGCCAAGCCGCGCCGCTTCGAGCCCGACCGTCAAGCCGGCAAGGCCAGCGCCGACGACGCAGATGTCGACGTCCAGGTCGAATGAAAGCCGGGCGCGGTCGCTTGGCCCGCCCGTGGCGGCAGTCGATCCGCTGGTCGTTCCTGCGGAAATCCCGATCATGCCGCTTTCTTACGGATCGATCTTGCCCTTGTCACCTTGTCCTGAATGCTACTCTGTAGATTAATCCGCGTGCACAAACCAAATCGGGATGCGACATGCGCCGTTTGATGTTGTTGCGGCACGCCAAAACCGAGAACGAAGCGCCAAGCGGCCGCGACGAGGACCGCCGGCTCGACAACCGCGGTCACCGGGACGCAGCCGAAATTGGCGGCTGGATCGGCCGGCACCCGCCGTTTCCCGATCTGGTGCTGGTTTCCCACGCCATGCGGGCCCTGCAGACCTGGGAAATCGCCTGGGAAGCGATGAAGGAACTGGTTTCCGAGCCGGAGGTCGAACTGGTGCCGGAACTTTATGGCGCCGACGTCTCGCAGCTTCTTGAAGCCATTCGTGACGCATCGCTGGCCGACCCGGAACGGCTGATGCTGGTCGGGCACAATCCGGGAATGCATGAACTGGCGCTGTCGCTGGCCGGCAGCGGCGATCACGCCGGGCGCAAGGCGCTGACCGACAACCTGCCGACCTCGGGACTGGCCATTTTCGACTTCGATATTGACGACTGGTCCGACGTGGCATTCCGTCGCGGCCGTCTGGCCGTTTTCGTCAGCCCCAAATTGTTGCGACAGACCTAGTGGAGCGGTTTGAACTCAGGGGTTCGCTGCGCTAGCGCGACCGGCCTCTGACGCCAGCAAGCCGGTATGATAGGCTGGTGGCAGCAGGGGAGCCGATAGATGTTCAACTCCATCCTCGTGCCGCTTGGTCTTGCCGACACCAATCTGGCGAAACCCGCGATCGCCACGGCTGCGACGCTGTCCCAGACCTGGAACGGCACGGTGCGCCTTCTCAATGTGCTGCCCATGACGCCGGTGATGCTCGCCGAATATGTGCCGGCGGATTTCGATACCCAGCAGCGCCAGACCTCCGAAGAGGCGCTCGCCATCGTCGCGCGCGAATCGGGGATCGATCCGGAGCGTATTTCCACCTCGGTGCGGCAAGGCGGCATCTATCACGAGATCCTCGAGGAGGCCGCCGCCATCAAGGCGGACCTGATCGTCATGACCTCGCACCGGCCTGCGATGCGGACCTATTTCCTCGGCTCGAACGCCGGCCACGTCGTGCGCTATGCCAAATGCTCCGTCCTGGTGGTGCGCTGATGGCGGAGACAAGGGTGCGCATTGCCGAGCCCGACGTACGCCTCACGGCAACAATGCCCTGGGTAAATCGTCGAAGGTATAAACGAGCGGCCGGTTGCGCGTGATGAAGCCGCCCACCTGCCAGGCAAACAAGGCCGCAAAGCCGATCAGGAACAGCGCGCCGGCCCATTCGCCCGTCGTCACCGCACGCAGCAGAAGCCCGGCCATGGCCAATACCACCAGCGTCACACAGAGAATCGCGGCTGCGTAGACCCAGGGATCGAGCCCACCGGTAAGCCGCGCCGGGCTTTTCGCTTTCGCCATTCGCGCATGCAGGCCTGCGATAAAGGTGCGGTAATCGCGATCCTGCGACGTCATCAGCGCCGCGGTTTGCCAACTGGTCGAAAGCATGGAAAGCCGCGCGCCGTCGATGTTGCCGATATCGGCGCGAAACCTGTGCGACTGCATCGACACCGGACGATACGACAGGCGGATGCTCACGATATCGGCGTAACTCCAGAGGGCGGAGCGGCCCGCAATGCGCCACGACAAGCCCTGCTCCGTCAGTTCGAACTGATACGCCGCGCCGAACAGCGACGGCTTGTAGGCATAACGGGTGCCGGCTTGAGCCTCGTTCGACAAATCGGGCGGCATGGGACCAAACCTCGCTGAAGCTTCAAATGATAGGTTCTAGCCCGGCACGCATGCCCACAGAAAGGCGACCGTGGCGAGCGCCCCCAAAACCGTTCGCAAACCGTGGAGCGCGCCCCACTTCACGATGAGCGAACGTGTTTGCGGACCGGCTTGGTCAGGATGGGTGGCCATCAGCGTATCGTTGGTGGGTTTGATGGCAATCAGCGTCCATGGCCACGGCGCGATGATCGCGATTGAGCCGATCAAAAAGCCGGCATGCGAGGTCTGCCACCACGCCAGCATTCCAAAGAGAAAGCCGACCAGCGCGAGAGGCGCCTGCATCGCGGCTCCACGCTTGTAGGAGGGCTTCCATTCCGCAAGCAGCGCGCGATCCTCCAGCGACAACCGGGCCGGTTGCTCCACGATATTCACATAAAGCGCAACGCCAGCAAATATCGCCGCCACGATCAGCGCGAGAAGCCCGAAGATCATGATCGATTCCTCCCCCGAACGAACGGCTGGGCCACGTTCGCTTGCACACATGGCAGGCTTTATCTTACAAACACCGCATGGCTGAAACGACCTATTTTCCGCGCCGGCTGATTCTCGCCGGAGCCGCCATTTCAGGCGTACTCCTGGCACTCGCCGTGCACATGCTCGGCGCGAGATTTGGTCTGGATCTCGGCGGCCTGTGGCGATCGGATGCCCGCGAATTCATGCCGGCGGGAGCGGCACTGGCGTGGTGGCTGATCGCAACGGTGGGTTTTTGCGGCGGCTATTTCACCGCAACCCTGATGGACAGCGCGGTGTCGGGGCAAATTCCGCCGCGGATGCGGCAGTTTCTGATCGCGGTCGGCGTGCTTGTGCTGGCAGGCGCCGGTCAGGCCGCATCGGCGCCGAGCCCGCTTCCGACCGTTGCAGGCATGCTCGCCGGGCTCGCAGCGCTTGGCCTCGGCGCCGTGATGGCGTTCTGCGGCGCCCATTTTGCGCTGCGACGGGCGTGAATTCAGCCGCTCCTCCCGGCCCCGAACCAGATCACCATCGCCGCCACGAGCAAAAGGCCTGTGGAAATGATCAGCGCCTCATGCGCGCCGGTGACGAAGGCCTCTGCCTGTCCGACCAGCGAGCCGAAAAGCGCGACCCCCAGCACGCTGCCGGTTTGTCGGGTCGCGTTGAGCACGCCGGCCGCAATGCCGGAGCGTGTCTTCTCGACGCTTCCCAACAGCGCCGACGTGAGCGGGGGCACCAGCAAGCCCAACCCGACACCCATGATCACCAGCTGTGGCAAGGTTTTCCAGTAGACCGTGCCGGGCTCAATTCCGAGCAGCATCAGACAGCCGAACGCCGATAGTGCAGCTCCGATGGCGATGGTTGCCGGCGCGCCGATGCGCTCCGCAAGGCGCGAAGCAGCGAGGTTTGCCGGCAGCACCGCGCCCATCATCGGAACGAAGGCAAGACCGGTCTTAAATGGAGACAATCCATTGACGCGCTGGAAATACAGGCTGAAGACGAAGATCAGCCCGTAGAAGGCGATATTGACCAGAAGACCTATCAGCGATGTCAGCGCGAACAGACGGTGCGTGAACAATGAGAGCGGCAGCATCGGCTGCGGGGCGCGCAGCTCCCGCACGACCAAAAGCATCGTCAAGATCGTTGAGGCCACAAAACCCGCAATCACGAAAGCATGGCTCCAGCCGAGCGCGCCTCCTTCAATGATGGCGGCGGCCAAGCAACCAAGCGCTGTGATCGCCGCCATCTGGCCCGGCAGGTCGATCTCGCGCTGCCGACGTTGAGTCGTCTCGTTCACGTAAAGCCAGCTCAAGCACAGCCCCGCGAGTCCGATCGGCAGATTGACGAGAAAGATCGATCTCCAGCCGACCAGCGCGATCAATGCTCCGCCGACGAGCGGGCCTGCGGTGAGCGCAAGGCTGGCTCCGGCGGCCCAGATGCCAACGGCCCGCCCGCGCTGTTTTTCGTCCGCGTAAGCGTGGTTGAGCAACGCCAGCGAATTGGGAACGAGAATGGCCGCGCCTAGTCCTTGAACGCCCCTTGCGGCAATCAGCACGGCGGCATTGGGCGCAAGCGCGCACGCGAGCGAAGCAGCGGTGAAAATTGCGAACCCCGCGGTGAACATGCGCCTGGCGCCGATCCGGTCGCCGAGTGCCCCCGCCGTCAGGATGAACGCTGCGAAAGCGATGGTATAGGCGCTGACAACCCACTGCAGTTCGGAAACACCGCCGCTCCAGCGACGCGCCGATGCTGGCAAGCGCCGTGTTAACGATGGTGACGTCAAGCTGAACCACACCGTAGCCGAGGCTCATGGCCATCAGTGTCCAGGAGTTCCGGAGACTTTTGGCGCGGTGTCCGCCGCCGGGTCTGAGTTTCGGCGCGAGCATGGATTGGAACTTCAGAGAAGCAGCGCGCATCGATCACCTCCGCTCGGGGGACCAACGCGACATTCTATCCAATCGTTTCTAGGGTAAACTTCGTCCAATGTCGAAGTATGTCGGACGGAGCCGCGCTCGGCTCAATTCGGCCGCTTCACCCGCACAATTGCGCGCGCGGCGCAAGGACTGCCGTGTCGGCGTTGTCAAATTGTTGTGTCATACCCCAGGCCCTGATGGGGGGCTTTGTACGGGCCGATGAAAGAACCGATTTGGCGGGATTTCGCAGACAAGTTCGCCAGGTTCAGTATTATTTAACCTCTCGCCAGGCGATCCTTCCGACGCGAAAAAAAATCGGAGGCAACAAAACGCCGCGCCGGTCGAGCGCGACGTTTTGTCTCAACCAGCCTCAGCTCGCTGCGCGCAGGTTGACCTTGCTCTCCGCAAGCGAGGTCAGCTTCTTGTCGGTTGCCTTTTCCTCATCGAGCGTCTTTTGCAGAATGCTGGCGCAATCGTTGCGTCCAAGTTGCTTGGCCCAGGCGATCAGACTGCCGTAGCGTGCGATCTCGTAGTGCTCGGCGGCCTGCGCGGCGTTGATCAATGCCGCATCCAGCACGGCGTCGTCGGCGACCTCTCCTACGACATCGTCAGCCTCCTCGATGATGCCATCGATAGCCGGGCAGTCGACCGCCTTCATCTCCGCACCATGCATCCGAAATACCTCTTCGAGGCGCTTGACGTGAGTTTTGGTCTCGTCGAGATGAGTGAGAAAGCCCTGCTTGAGCTGCTTATCTATCGCCTTGCCCGACATTTTTTGCAGCGCTTTTTCGAGCTGCTTCTCGGCATAGTAGATGTCCTGCAGCTGATGCACGAAAAGGTCGTTCAGATTCCTGATGTCCCGGGTGAAGAGTCCCATGGCGCGATTCCTTATGTCTCGGGAACACAGCCGCGCTTCTCCGACGAGCGCGCCGATATGTTCGATTGCGGATACTCTCGCTAACCGGCGGACTCGACCGTTGTTCCGAGTTGCGCAGACCCCGTTAGCGAGGAGGAACTTTTCCAACGCGGAAGGAACGGGCGATGCTCCTGCACGCAAACCGCGTTCCGGGGCCTGAACCTCGCAATCTCGAAATATGTACGAACTATGACGGTGGTGGCCTGTCTTGCGGGAACGACGCTTGCCTTGTCAAGGATTGCACAACGGAACCTTTTTGCCTTATGGGTTTTCGTATCAAGCCGATCGGCGCTGGTTGCGACGATCGCTGCAAGTGGCTCGCAACTCTGTTGCCGCCCTGCCGGGAGGAAGAATGTATCGCCTGTTGGCCACGCTGGGGCGTGGCTTGAAGCATCGGATCGGCTGGAAACAGATCGGAATTGCCGCAAGCCTCATCATCATCGCCTTTGCAATCACGACGCTGGTCCGTACCCTCAAGGGAGTTGATACCGGCGTCATGCTGGTGGCGCTGACCGAGATAGCGCCGTATCACATCGCACTCGCCGCGCTGTGCGTGGTCGGCGCATTCTGCACGCTGACCTTCTACGATTTCTTCGCGCTCCGGACCATCGGCAGGAAACACGTACCTTACCGTATCGCCGCATTGTCCAGCTTCACGAGCTATACGATCGGGCACAATATCGGCGCCACCGTCTTCACCGGCGGTGCGATCCGTTTCCGGATCTATTCCGAATACGGTCTGAGCGCCGTCGATGTCGCCAAGATCTGCTTTCTCTCCGGCCTGACATTCTGGCTTGGCAACACCTTCGTGCTCGGCATCGGCATGGCCTGGCATCCCGGCGCGGCATCGGCCATGGACCAACTTCCGGCCGCGATCAACCGGCTGGTGGCGTTCGGGGTGCTCAGCGCCATCCTCGCCTACTTTGTCTGGCTCAGCCTTGGCGAAGAGCGGCGCGAACTCGGGCAAAACGGCTGGAAGGTAAAACTGCCTTCGGCGCGGCTGACGCTGGTGCAGATTTTGATCGGCGTGCTCGATCTGGGGTTCTGCGCGATGGCCATGTACTTGCTGATGCCGGGTGATCCCGGCATCGGTTTCATGTCGCTGGCTGTGGTGTTCATCCTGGCGACTCTGCTCGGCTTTGCCAGTCACGCGCCAGGCTCGATCGGCGTCTTCGATGCCGCGATGCTGGTCGCTCTTCCTCAATTCGGCAGGGAGCAGTTGCTGGCAACGCTGGTGGTGTTTCGCATCCTTTACTTCATGATCCCCTTCGGCATTGCGATCTCGATCATGGGCAGCCGCGAAATCTGGCTCAACGTGGTGGTACCCTGGCAGAAGCGCCGCAAACTGAACGAGGCTTCGATCGCCACCGCCTCAGTCGAAGAGGCGGAAGTTGCGCAAGTCAAAACACTGCGGTTCGAGCGCCGCTCGCGCATGCGCTCCCGCCGATAGCCCGCCTCGATCAGCTCATTGTTTTGCGGGCGCGGCGGACTTCCTGGCGCCGGCCGGCGGCTTCGCTGCCGGAGCTTGCCCCGGCAGGTATTTGGCTATGATGGCCGGATCGAGGGAAGCGAGTTCGCTGTCCGGCAGGCGATGCCAGACTTCGTCCTTGCCCAATAACGGTGTCAGCACATAACCACGCAGCGTGAGATCCTTGCCGTCAGGGCTGACGGTCATCTTCGCTCGCCAGATTTCGCCGTCGCGCGGATCGAGGATATTGCCGCCTTCATACTCGAGACCGTTGCGCTTCATATTCCGGATGAAGGAGATTCCGAGCACCGGCGCGTTCTTGCGATCGTCGGTGCATTTTGAGCAGACATCATGTTCGACTTCGCCGGGCCTTGGAAAAGTCCTGGCGATCACGCCCTCGAAGAAGCCGTCGCGGTGGTCGACGAAGAGAACCCAAACCACGGGCTTGCCGTCCTCCATCTTCTGCCAAAGTCCGGCCGCGGTGGGCTCGGCCGCCTGCGCCGGAACTGCGGTGGCGAACAACATCGCGACGAGAAGCGGAAGCACCGGCCGCAAACTGGATACGAGATTCCACATTGCCATCACCTGATCAGCCCCTCGAACCATGTGCAGACTACGGCCATTTCGGCGAGCCTTCCAGTGCCCGCGGCGTCCCATCCGGCGCGCCTTTTTCAAGACCTGATCCGGTGTCATCATCAGGATATGTGGCGACAGGAGGGCCATCGAGGCCCGCCTTCTGCCGCTTCACATCCGGCCAATCTAGTTGACGCCAAGCTTTTTCTGCAGGCTGGAAGAGGACGTCGTGTACTGGAAGACGAGACGCTTGTCCGGATAGACGTAACGGTGCGCCTTCTGCGCCATCAACGCGCCTTCGTGGAAACCACACAGGATGAGCTTGAGCTTGCCCGGATAGGTGTTGATGTCGCCGATCGCGAAGATCCCGGGCACGCTGGTTTCGAAGGCCGAGGTCTCGACCGGCACCAGATTGTTCTCAAGCGATATACCCCAGTTCGCTACCGGCCCCAGTTTCATGGTCAGGCCGAAGAACGGCAGCATCGTATCGCAGGAAACCTTCGAGACCGCGTTGTCGTTGCCCTTCACCTGCGCGCCCGTGAGCTTGCCGGCCGCGCCTTCGAGCGCGGTGACCTGTCCGATCTTCAGGTCCAGCTTGCCGGCGGCCACCAGCGCGCGCATCTGCTCGACACTGTGGGGCGCGGCGCGGAAGTCGTCGCGACGGTGCAAGAGCGTGACGCGCTTGGCGATGGGGTGCAGGTTGAGCGTCCAGTCCAGCGCGGAATCGCCGCCGCCGACGATCAGGAGATCCTTGTCGCGGAACTGTTCCATCTTGCGCACGGCGTAAAACACCGAGGTGCCTTCATAGGCCTCGATGCCCGGCACCGGCGGACGCTTGGGCTGGAACGAACCACCGCCGGCCGAAATCACGACGACCTTGCACTCGAAAACCTTGCCTGCATCGGTGGTGATGCGAAAGGCGGGGTCGCCGATCTTCTCGATCTTCTCCACCATTTCGTTGAGATGGAAAGTCGCGTTGAACGGCTTGATCTGCTGCATCAATGCGTCGGTGAGGCCCTGGCCGGTGACGTATGGAATTCCCGGAATGTCGTAGATCGGCTTTTCCGGATAGAGCTCGGCGCACTGGCCGCCGATCTTGTCGAGGATGTCGACCAGGTGCGCCTTCATGTCGAGCAGGCCCAATTCGAAGACGGCGAACAGCCCGCACGGGCCCGCGCCGATGATCAACACGTCGGTTTTGATCGCTTCGCTCATGTCGTTTTCTTTTCGGTTGGGATGAGGCCGGTAAGCCCTTTTAACTCGCGCCTGTCTAACCAACACGGAACATGGAGGGAAGCCCATATTATTGCGGTAGCGCGATGACCACCCCTTGCGGGCGTTCGACAACTGCGCTGTAAGGGCGCAAGTCTCGGAGAACTCCCCGTGAATGCCTCTGCCCGCCTCGACGCAACGCCACGCCTGGAGGATTTTCCCTATCGGCTGACCGACAATGTGCGCTTTGCCGATCTCGATCCCAATCAGCACGTCAATAACGCGGTTTATGCCACCTATTTCGAGACCGGCCGCGTCACGCTGATGAAGGATCGCAGTTATGGTCTGACGTTCGAGGGATTCGCCTGGATCCTGGTGCGGCTCGATATCCACTTCCGTGCCGAACTGCGCTGGCCGGGCGCGATCGAGATGGGTCTTGGCGTCTCGAAATTCGGCCGAACCTCCGTCACTTTCGATCAGGTGGTGTTCTCGGAAGGCCGGTGCGTGGCATCTGCTCGGACCGTGACCGTGCTCTTGGACGAAATCTCGCGCAAGCCGACGCCGCTCACGCCGGAAATCATCGCCAGTTTCCGCCCCTGGCTTCGCCGCGGAACGGAACTTCCGATCGCGACTTGAGTACACCCGGCGGTGGCGAAAGGAAAATGATGTTCAGCTGCCGCTTCCGATGTTCGTCATCGCCTTCTCAACGAATGCGCGCGCCGCTAGGCCTGACGCTCCGGCGTCGATACCGAAAGACCATCCAGCTCATCGCTCACCTTGATCTGACACGACAGCCGCGAATTCGGCCGCACGTCGAAACCGAAGTCCAGCATGTCCTCTTCCATCGGCGAAGGGGGACCAACTTTCTCGCGCCAGGCCTCATCGACATAGACATGGCAGGTTGCGCAGGCGCAGGCACCGCCACACTCGGCTTCGATGCCCGGGATCGCATTGCGGATCGCCCCTTCCATGACGGTAGCACCGTTCTCGACTTCGACGGTGCGGGTTTCGCCGGTATGGTCGACATAGTGGATCTTGGCCATGTTCGCTCGTGCTGGAAATTAGGAGCTCGGAATAGGGTCCGGGCAGTCCTATAACGGGTCAATCCGCTCCGCGCTAGTGGAGCGCAGGTGTCCGCTCAGCGGCAAGCGAATGCTGGATCAGGACCGAACGGGCGAAGGTTGCCGGAGCGGCTTTCCCTTACCGCGGGGCCGCCTCTTCCGATCACGACCGCTGCTGAATTGCCTCGATCGCCGCGCGTGCCTCCGTCACGGCTTCGTTGAGCTGAAGCAGGGCCTGCGCCGGATCCGCTCCCTTCCGGAGCAGAACCTCAAGATGACCAGCGGCATCGGCGACCGCGAACGCGCCGATCGCGCGCGCCGACCCTTTCAGCGTATGCGCCAGCGCGGTTGCGTCCGAAGGCAAGCTGGCAAGCGCAGTGGCGAGACCGACAGCCTGTGCCGAAAACAACGCCAGCACCTCGCGCTCGAGGCTGGCGTCGCCGAGCGTCATGCGTTGCAGATGCGCGAGGTCGATGGGACCGCCATCGGGAACGAGCGGTGGCGAAGGCATCCAGTCAATCCGGTCCAGATGAAGCGACAAGTTGGCAATCCACAATTTTCTAAGGCATCCGATACGGTCCAGAGGGCCTCGCAAACCAACCATGGAAGGGGTTAACGGGCGGTTCGGTGACTGCTGCCGCAAGTTCGCCTTTTTTCGGGCGAAAAGTCGCCCCAATCAACCATCCACGGGGAAGAATTTCGTTGCTTTGTAAGGCCTTACCGTGGAACCCTGTTAACGATGATTAAGATTGTATTAATCGCGGCCATTTCATTCGCGCCGCCCAACCAATAGGATGTTTTGCGGGACCCAGTGGACAAGCCGATCTGAATGGGCGCGCTTTGGCGCTGCGCGGGATATGACGCCTGTCTGGGACTTGCGGGGGGAATTCGCGCAAGACCGTTCCGGATGCGTGAAAAGTAAAAAACGAGGGGCTCAGACTGAACATGGCGAACAATCCCAAGAAGGTCAAAGACCCGACTGAGGTCGCGCTTTCTGCGATTCAAGAAGCCTTGAACATCGGTGAATCCTCCGACGACAACAGGAACACTGTGCCCAACGATGCTTCAGCTGCAAGTTCGACCGCGTCGCCGAGCTTTGACGAACCTTCTTTTGATACAAGGCCAGGTGCCGAGCGAGCGGCGTTCGAGTCGACCGAAGAGCCGCGCGCGATCCGTCGCGCCGCCAATGACGATCGCGAAACCATCGGGCAGATTCTGCAGGCCATCCAGAAGGGCCGCCCGGCGCGAAACGCCTATACGTTGGCAACGCTTTTTGCCGGCATCTGGATTCTCGGCGCCATCGTTCTGACCATCAGTTTTCTCCCCTCGCTGAAGGCCGTGATCGGTCAGGGCGGCGGCGGCATGCTGGCACTGGCGGGACTCGCCGCCATCTTCTTCGCGCCGGTTTTGCTGTTCTATTTTTTGGCGAACCTTTCCTGGCGCGGCCAGGAGTTACGGATGATCGCGCAATCGATGGCACAGGTTGCCATCCGCTTTTCGGAGCCGGAGGGAGCAGCCGCCGACTCGATGGTGACGGTCGGCCAGGCCATCCGCCGCGAAGTCGCGGCGATGGGCGACGGTGTCGAACGCGCCATCGCGCGTGCCGGCGAACTCGAAACGCTGGTGGCCAACGAAGTCGCGGCGCTCGAGCGTGCCTATAGCGACAACGAAGTCCGCATCCGCTCGCTTTTGCAGGATATCGCCCATCAGCGCGACAATCTGGTCGGACAGGCCGAACAGGTGCGCAGCGCCATTTCCGGCGTACAGATCGACCTGCGCCACGACATCGCCCTGATATCGGACGCGATCGCCTCGCGGGTCGACGAGGTAGCCAAGAGCATCACCGGCGCGCTGGAAGAGCGCGGCGCGCACATCACGAGCGCGCTGAGCAATGCCGGCGACAACATGATCCTGGCACTCGGCGAGCGCGGCGGAGATCTGCTCGACCGGCTCGAGGAAGCCAGCGCCGAAACGACACGCGCCGTACTCGACGCCAGCGAGCGGCTCACCACCAGTCTCAATTTCAAGACCGGCCACGTCCACGACGAATTCGCAGAACTCGCCGACCGCGTGCACGAGACGTTGAACGAGCGGATCGACCGCATCACCTCCGAATTCGAGCAGCGCTCCTCGACCATCGTGGACGGCATTTCCGAACGCACCGAACAGGTCCACGACTCGCTAAAGAATTCGAGCGACTCGCTACTGCTTGAACTCGAACTGCGCAGCAGCGATCTGGTAAGCAAGATCGAGGACTCCGGCAACCAGCTCGCCTCGAAAATCTTCAACTCCGGCGACAAGGCGAGCGAGGCGCTCGACGTGACGGTGAACTCGCTGGTGGCCAAGGTGGTCAGCCAGACCGAGAACGCGCACGACACGCTCTCCTTGCAGATGAGCGCCTTCGACGAACTCATGAAGAACCAGGGCGGCGAGTTGGCGGAAAAATTCGCCCGCGACAGCGGCACCCTCGGCGCCCTGATCACCCGTCACGTCTCCGAGTTCGACCGAACGGTCAAGACCTTTGGCGGCGAGATCGTCGAGCGCATGGGGCAGCGGACCCAGGACATCGCCGACACGCTGAAGAACTATGTCGACAATTTCGACACGCGGTTGAGCTCGGATGGCGGCAGCATCGCCGCTTCGCTCGATCAGCGCCTGCTACAATTCGAAACCACGCTGGGCAGCAGTGTCGCCCATCTCGACACTTCGCTGGAGACCACGATCAAATCCTTCGACGAAGCGATCGACGGCCGCCTGAAGCGCATGGGTCAGCGCACCCAGGACATCGCCGACACGCTGAAGAACTATGTCGACAATTTCGACACGCGGCTGAGCTCGAACGGCGGCACCATCACCGCGTCGCTCGATCAGCGCCTCCTGCAATTCGAAACCACGCTTGGCAGCCGCGTCGCCCATCTCGACACCTCGCTGCAGACCACGATCAAATCCATCGATGAAGCGATCGACGGCCGCCTGAAATCCCTCGAACAGACCTTCGACACGCGGGCGAAATCGGTCACCGAGACGATCGACGGCCGGCTCGGCTCACTCGCCACCTCGCTGACCGATGGCGCCGCACAGGCGATTCATTCGATCGACTCTCGCCTCACCATGCTCACGATGTCGCTGACCGAGGGCGCCACGCAGGCGGTCGAAGCGGTCGACCGGCGCATCGCCAACGCGACCCAGACCATCGACGGCCGCAGCGCCCAGCTCACCGAAACCATCGTGGCACGGTTCCAGGAAATCCATCAGGGCATCGAGACCCGGATCGGCGCGGTTTCCTCCGACATCGATACCCGCGTCGCGCAGTTCGAAGATCTGCTCGGTACGCGGATCGAAGCCGTCGCCGGCCGCATCGAGAGCAGCGGACGGCAGGCCAGCGAAGGTCTGATGGCGCGCGCCGAGGAATTGTCGCTCGGCATCAGGTCCCACGTCGAGGACGCGGAACGCTCGCTCACCAATCTGGTGGTCAATACCAGCGAAACCATCCAGACTGGCGCGCGCGCAGCGCAACAGTCGTTGCTGACGGTTTCCTCCGAGGTCGGCGGCCAGCTGAAGCAGACGTCGGCCGACGTCGAGCGCGCGCTCAACGCTGTCGGCAGCAGTGCCGCCAACTCGATTCTGACCAGCGCCCGCGATGCGCACCTAACCCTTGTCTCGGTCTCCTCCGAGGCCGCCAATCAGGTCAAGTCCCTCTCCGCCGACATCGAGCGAACACTCTCGACGGCAGGCTCAACGTCGGCAAGCGCGATCGTGACCAGCGCCCGCGATGCGCAGACAACCCTTGTGTCGGCCTCCTCTGAGGCCGCCAATCAGGTCAAATCCCTTTCCGCCGAAATCGAGCGATCGCTCTCGACGGCGCACTCAGCGTCGGCAAGCGCGATCATCGCAGGCGCACGCGAGGCCCAGACCACCCTGGTGGCGGCCTCCTCGGAAGCTGCCAGCCATGTCAAGTCGCTGGCAGCCGATCTGGAGCGTACGTTGACCGCGGCCGGCACGGACACCGCCGCCTCCATCCTGAACAGCGCGCGCCAGGCCCAGGGTTCGCTGACTGCAACCTCCGCCGACGCCGCCAGCCAGATCCGAGCGATCTCGACGGATATCGAACGCGCGCTCGGCGCGGTGACGACCAACACCACCGACCGGATCGTACAGAGCGCACAGAGCGCGCAGCAGGCGCTGGTGGCTGCCTCCAACGAGGTCAGCTCGAAGGTCAAGTCGACGTCGGCAGAAGTGGAGCGCGCGGTGCTGGCCGTCAGCGGCACCTTCGGCACCGCCATGACCGGCAAGACCGACGAAATCGTCAGCTACGTGCAACAGCAGACCGAACGTCTGTCGCAGATGATCGACGGCAGGCGAGGCGCGCTCGTCGAGGCCCTCGGCGCCAAGGCCAACCTGCTGACGGCCGATATCGACCGCGCCACGTCGGAAGCATTGAGGTCGATCGAGACCCGCGGCCAGACCTTCTCCCAAGGGATTCTGGGCAACGGCAATGAAGTGGCGCGTTCGATCATCTCCGCCGGAGAACTTGCCACCAACTCGGTGAGCAAGTCGCTGAAGGAGCTGGAGCAGTCGTCGCGTACGGCGATCGACCAGTCGCGCCAGGTCTCGATCGCGGCGGTGACCGAGATGCAGGAAACCAGCAAGATCCTGCGCACCGATACGGTGGCGCTGTTCGAACGGCTCCGCGAGGGCAATATCCTGCTGCAGGAAGTTCTGACCGGTGCGCACGACAACCTCAACTCGCTGGAGCGCGCGCTCGTCACCCGCGTGGCCGACTTCGTCTCCTCCATGAACGATGTCACCACGCGAAACGGCGTCGCAACGCAGACGCTGGAAAACCAGCTGGGAATCTTCAACACGAAGACCTCCAAGGCGCTGGAGGACCTCAACGCGCTTTCCGGCCAGTTCGACCTTCACGGCAAGGCTCTGCTCGACGCGGCTTCGGTCGTGGAACAAAGCAACCGCAACACGAGCGCTACGCTCTCGGAACGCAAGTCGACGCTCGATACGCTCATCGCCACGATCGACCAGCGCACCGCCGATCTCGATCAACGGTTGTCGCGCTTCACCGGCTTGCTCGACGAGTCGCTTGCCGCGGCCGAAGAACGCGCCCGCGACATCGCCCGCGTCGTGGCGGAAACCGCCGGCGCGGGCTCGGCCGCGATCAGCCGGCATTTCGAGGCGGTGCGCACGGCGGCCGAAGAGGAACGCCGCCTAACCACCGACGCCATGGCCGAGCTCTATCAGCAGAGCACCGAGGAAGCGGACGCGATGTTCAAGCAGTCGGCGGAGAAATTCGCCAACATGGTCGCGAGCATGAAGCAGATGGCGGCCGAAATGCACCAGGAGCTGGAGGCCACCCGCGGCGAGCTTCGCCGTGGCGTGCTGGAAATGCCGCAGGAGGCGGCCGAGAGCACCGCGCAGATGCGCAAGGTGATCGTCGACCAGATCGAGGCGCTCGCCGAACTGAACCGGATCGTCGCCCATCACGGCCGCGGCCTCGACGTGGTCACCAACCGCACCAGTGTGCCACGCGAGGAAGAGCCGTCGCTGGCTGCCGTCACCGGGCGCGGCGAGGCACGCCCCGCAACACGCGCCAGTGCATCGAGCCTGCCGCTGCCCGATCTCGGTCTGCAGGGCACTCGACGAACCGAAGCTCCGCCGGTCTCGCCTGCCAATGCCGATCAGGGACGAGACGGATGGCTTTCCGATCTCTTGAGCCGCACGGATAGCAGCTGGGGAACAGGTCCCGTCAATCGCGAGACGACGCGCGCTCGCCCGGCCCAGCCGGCCGCCGGCGGCAATCCGCTGGAGTCGTTGTCACTCGACATCAGCCGCCTGATGGACCGCAATCTCGCCGCTGAGATGTGGGATCGCTATCAACGCGGCGAGAACAAGGCGTTCTCCAAGCGGCTCTATACGCCGGCCGGCCAGAAGGCGTTCGACGAGGTCGCGCGCAAATATCGCGCCGACCGCAACTTCAAGCAGACGGTCGACCGTTACATTGCCGAGTTCGAGCGCCTGCTCGACGAAGTGGCCCGCGAGGACCGGGGGCCGCAGGCGCTACGCGGTCACCTCACCTCCGAGACGGGTCTGGTCTACACCCTGCTCGCCCATGCCGCAGGACGGCTCGGCTAGGCTTCAAGCGAACTGTTGGAGAAAACGGAGGCATCGCTGCCTCCGTTTTATTTTTTTGACCGGAACGGCAACTTCATCAGGTCCCGAGCGTAACTTTGCGCGTTGTTGAGCGTAGCTCTGGATTGGCCCGTGAAACGCCCGATCTGGGTCGTGCGGTGAAGGCGGTTCGGATGGCTGCAACCAATGATTTGCTGGAGCAAAACATGTCAAAACTGGCTCTTTACGTCCCCCTCGAAGCCAAGCCTGGCAAGGAGAAGGAAGTCGCGGAGTTCCTCAAATCCGCGCTGCCGCTGGTCGATGCCGAACCGGGTACCGTCAGCTGGTTTGCGATCCAGAACGGGCCGTCGTCATTTGCGATTTTCGACACCTTCGATGACGAAAACGGCCGCAACGCGCATCTTAGCGGCAAGGTCGCCGCGGCGCTGATGGCGAAGGCCGGCGAACTTTTGGCCAAGCCGCCGGCGATTCACAGGATCGACATCCTCGCCGACAAGCTTCCAAAGAAATAGCCGCCGCCCCGATCGGCCGCCCGCTGGAGACGCGCGGCGCTATTGCCGCCTTCTTTCCCCCGCGGGCGGAGGCGGCGGCGCCGGCGTCGAGGCCGAAGCCGCCGCCGGTGGGCTTGGGGAACCGCTTGCGCCGAACAGAAGCCGCGTCGGGTTGCGGTCGAGATTGTTCACCGCGCGGCTGATGTCGGCCAGCGTGCGGCGGCCATCGGCCATCAGGGCGCCCGAGCGCTTGTCGAAATCTTCAGCCAGTTCCCGGATCGATTTCACGGTCAGGAACAGCTCGCCGCCCTCCTTGCCGCCGGCGAGCGTATTGAGACCGAGCATCAGGTTGTCGGCCTTCCCTATCACGCCCTCGACCTTCAGCATCACGTCGTCGATCTTCTGGGCATTGTGCGCCAGCGACGAGGTGAAGGTCTCGAGGTTTCGCAGCGAGTTCCTGACCGCCTGCTGGTTGTCAGCAACCACGCGGTTGATGTTCTGCAGCGTGCCACGGATCGCCTCGGTGACGTCCTGAAGCTGATTCGGGTCGGCAGTCAGCACGGGAATGCCGTCCTCGCCGAGCGGCACCGGTGGGGCATTTTCATCGCCGCCTTTGAGCGAAATCGCAGCGACGCCCGTCAGCCCCTGAAATTCGAGCCCAACCAAGGTGTCCTTGCGTAGCGGTGCGTTGTTTTCGACCATTGCGAGTGCGACCACGCGACGCGGGTTATCGAGCTTTACCGAAACGACTTCACCTACCCTGATACCATTGAAATTTACATTGCCGCCGTTGCGAAGGCCTGCGGCCGGGCCCTCGAAGACGATACGCAGCGGGCTGCGCAACTTGGTGGTGTGCAGGCTCTGGAACCAGAGCACAAAGCCGAACGCGGCGGCGATCACCGCAAGGGTGAAGGAACCGATCAGAACGAAGTTCGCCCGCGTTTCCATCAAACCAGCTCCGAAACCACCAAAAACTAGCCCATGACTGCGCGGGCGCGCTTTCCGTGGAAATAAGCCCTCAACCAGGGATGCTGCGAGGCCTGCATGTCGGCCATCGATCCGGCGGCAATGATTTTACCATTACCTAGAACAGCAATACGGTCACATGCAGTGTAAAGGCTGTCCAAATCGTGGGTTACCATGAAAACAGTCAGGCCCAAAGTCCGCTGCAGGGTCCGCACCAGTTCGTCGAAATCCCCGGCGCCGATCGGATCGAGACCCGAGGTCGGCTCATCCAGGAACACCAGTTCCGGATCAAGCGCGAGCGCGCGGGCAAGCGCCACACGCTTGATCATGCCGCCCGACAATTCGGCAGGGAAACGGTCAGCGACCTCGGGGCGCAATCCGACCATGCCTAGCTTGGCGACGGTGATCTCGTCGAGCAGGCGCTGGGTGACGTTGAGATATTCCCGCACCGGAAACTGGATGTTCTGGCGCACCGTCAGCGAGGAGAACAGCGCGCCCTGCTGGAACAGGATTCCCCAGCGCCGCTCGACTGCGCGCCGCTCCGAGGGGCTCGCGGCGTCGAGATCAACCCCGAATACCTCGATCCGCCCGGAAATCTTCGGGACCAGTCCGATGATGGTCCGCGTCAGCACCGATTTGCCCGCGCCGGAGGGTCCGACGAAGCCGAGGATTTCGCCGCGCTTCACGTCGAGATTAAGTCCGTCGAGGACTTTTGTCTTGCCGAACTTCACCGAGATGTCGCGCACCCGGATGACGGCGTTCTGTGCCTCCCCAGCCATTGTCACATTCCGATCGAGGCGAAGAAAATCGCGAACACGCCGTCCATCACGATGACGAAGAAGATCCCCTTCACGACCGAGGATGTGGTGTGCTGACCGAGCGATTCCGCGCTGCCCTGCACGGCGAGGCCCTCGACACAGGCGACGATCCCGATCACCGCCGCCATCACCGGCGCCTTGACGATACCGACGATGAAATGATTGATCGAGATCGCATCACGCAGCCGAAGCAGGAACGCTTCGGGGTCGACGCCGCCGTAGAGCCAGGCCACCAGCCCGCCGCCATAGAGCGCAGCCATCGCGCCGAGGAAAGCCAGGATCGGCAGTGCGATGATCAGCGCCAGCATCCGCGGCAGGATCAGAACCTCGATCGGATCGAAACCCATCGTGCGCAACGCATCGATCTCTTCGCGCATTTTCATGGAGCCGAGCTCGGCGGTGTAGGCACTCCCCGATCGTCCCGCCACCATGATCGCTACCAGGAGCACGCCGATCTCGCGCAGCACCAGCACGCCCAGCATGTCGACCACGAAAATATCCGCGCCGAATTTCCGGAAGTGAAAGATACCCTGCTGAGAGATGATGCAGCCGATCAGAAAGGTAATCAGAATCACGATAGGCACGGCATGCCAGCCGACCTGTTCCAGATGATGCACGGTGGAGGTCAAACGAAAGCTTCCAGGGTGGCGCAACATCCTCGCGCTCGCGGTCAGCACCGCGCCAAGCATGTCGATCAGGCCGACCACGGTGCCGCCGATGCCGAACATGGTGCGGCCGATCTGGTCCAGCATGCCCGCGATCGTCACGGTCGGGACCTCGGCCGCGGGGATCGCCTTCACACGCCGCACCTCGTCGACCAGGCTCGAATAGTCAGCCGAAAGGCCCGCAATCTTCGCCTCCATTTCACCATGGGTCAGGCTGCGCCGAAGCCGCTCGATCAGCCAGGCCCCGAAAGTATCGAGCCTGGAGACCTTCGACACGTCGATGGAGATATTCGACCGGCTGCCGGTCAGCCTCTCCGCATCGGCCACGATCTCCTCCAGCTGCGAGGCAAAACCGGCGGTCCATGACCCACCCGCACACAGCGCAAGCCCATTACCACTTGCAATCCGCTCCAATGTCGGGTCGCCCTTCACGATGCCAACTCCCGTATCGTCTTCCGGATTTTTCCTGATAGCGCTTTGAGAGGAAATTGCAGCAGCACGTTGAAAAAATTGTAGAACAGGTCACTAACCAGCCATACTTGGTTACGTTGGGCAAGCAGGTCGTTCGAGTTGCAAGGTATTAAAATGACCGAATCAGCTGTCCTTGCGGCACAAATCGAACGCTGGCCGATCGCAGGCCATTTCACCATCAGCCGGGGCGCCAAAACCGAGGCGGTCACAGTTGTGGCGGAAATCGGCCGTGGCGGCCATGTCGGACGGGGTGAGTGCGTCCCCTATCCCCGCTACGGCGAGACGCCGGAGGCTACGCTTAAGGCGATATTGTCGATGCAGGAGGCGGTCGGCCGAGGGCTCGACAGGCGCGCCTTGCAGGCGATGATGCAGCCCTCGGCTGCGCGCAATGCGCTCGATTGTGCCCTGCTTGACCTTGAGGCCAAGACCAGCGGCAAGCGCGTCTGGGACCTGCTCGGACGCCCTGCCCCGCGCGCCTGCACCACCGCCTACACGATCTCGCTTGGCTCGCCCGAGACGATGGCGGCGGCAACCGCCAAGGTCGCACACCGGCCATTGCTCAAGATCAAGCTTGGCGCTGAAGGCGACGGCGCGCGGATTGCGGCGGTGCGCGAGGCGGCGCCCCGGTCCGAACTTATCGTCGATGCCAATGAGGGCTGGACCGCGGCCAATCTCGAGCCAAACCTCGCCGAATGCGCCAGGGCCGGCGTCACGCTGGTGGAACAGCCGCTGCCGGCGGGCGAAGACGAGGCGCTGGCGCGGATCATGCGGCCGGTTGCGGTGTGCGCCGACGAGAGCGTGCATGACCGCGCTTCGCTCGAAGGGCTTCGCGAACGCTACGACGCCGTCAACATCAAGCTCGACAAGGCCGGCGGCTTGACCGAAGCACTGGCGATGGCGGATGCGGCGCACGCGCACGGGTTCGGAATCATGATCGGCTGCATGGTTGCGACTTCGCTGGCGATGGCGCCGGCGATGCTGCTCGCGCCAGAGGCGCGCTTTGTCGATCTCGACGGCCCGCTGTTGCTTAAGCGCGACCGCGACGGCGGATTGCGCTACGACGATAGCCTGATCTATCCGCCCGAGCCTGCGCTATGGGGCTAGGCGCGTGCTCATAAATCCGTGCGGTGAGCGCAGCCGGCTGGATGTCCGCTTCGCTCCGAAACCGGAGCTTGATCTGACGCTCGCTAAAGGACTCTCTCATGCGTCGTGACAAATAAACACAGCAAATCAAGGGATGATATTCTGGTTGAGGCGAAAAAGGTTGGTCGGATCGTAGCGGCGCTTGACTTCGGTTAGTTTTGCATAGTTCGCGCCGTAGGCGGTCTTGACCCGCTCCCCTTCGTCATCCGGCATGAAGTTCACATAAGCGGTGCCCGAAGCAAAGGGTGCGGTCCTCTCAAAGGTTTCCCTCGCCCATTCCACGTGGGGCCGGTCTGCCGACTTGTCCTGCCAGCGCGCATGCACGTTCATCCCGAAATGCGCGCTGCGCTGTGGAAAGGCGGTCGCGGAAACGGGCACGCGGGTTGCCGCGCCGCCGATATGAAAGATGAAAATCTCGCACTCCGGTCCCGGCGCCGTGCGGGCGGCCTCGACGATGACGTCCGCCGCGGCATCGGATAATTCGGCGAAGTCGCGGCTTTTCCAGTAGTTGCGGGCGCCAGCCGCCAGCAGCGGATCGAACGCGGCCTGCCAGCCGGCAAATGGCGTCGGACCCACGACATCGGCGATCGGAGTGCCAAGCGCACGTAGTCCGGCAGCAGCGCGTTCGCCATCCGCCAGATCACCCGTGTAGCACATGGCGAAAATCAGCACCTTGCGGCCATGCCACTCGGCCGGCAAAAATGGCAGAGGCGGGGCCGCGCGCAGCACCAGCCAGCACGTGAGTTCATCGGGCGCCCCCACCATCAGTTGGCGATAACGCCCGATCAGCGCCTCCGCGCCATCGAGCGAATGGATCACCAGCCCTGCCAGCACCTGCGGCCCCGCCTCGCGGAGTTCAAATTCGAACGCCGTAACGACACCGAAATTGCCACCGCCGCCCCGCAGCGCCCAGAAAAGGTCCGGATTCTCGGTCGAACTGGCGTGCAGAAGTTCGGCGTTCGCGGTGACCACATCCGCCGCAACGAGACTGTCGATAGTCAAGCCGAATTTGCGGGTAATCCAGCCGAAGCCGCCCCCTTTAACGTCAAACCGGCAATGCCAGTGGTAGAGTTGATGCCAGTCGGAACGGCGAGTCCGAACGGCTGCGTTTCCCGGTCGAGGTCGGCCAGCGTGGCACCGGGTTCGACCCACGCCCTGCGCGCCTTCGGATCGACGCGCACGCCTTTCATTCCGGACAGGTCGATCACGATCCCTTGGTCGCAGATCGCATTGCCGGCGATGTGATGGCCGCCACTGCGGACAGCCACAAGCAGATGATTGTCGCGCGCAAAGCGGATGCTGCGAATTGCGTCGCCAGCCTCCCGACACCGGACGATGAGCGCCGGTTTGCGGTTCACCGCAGCGTTCCAGATTGTGCGTGCCTCATCATAATGAGGACTGTCCGGGGTCAGGACCTCGCCGCGAATGGTTGCCTGCAAGGCCTCAATCGTCGCGGGCTCGATGACTTTCATGGAGGCGTCCAATGTTCTGAATGCTATTCCCATGACGGCTTCCTCCCCTGGAGCGGGCATCATTGCTGTGGGCATCGGCGGCGTGAGCATGACCCGAATGGCGCAAAAAATTTAGAGCCGGGCGTCCGGGTTTTTTGATCGATCGTCCTTTGCTGGTGCCTATTGCTTCGTGTGATCTCTAGAAGGAGTTGGCTGCGCGCTAATGAGCCACGCCCTAGTCAAGGGCCTTGCGCCAACCAGTCCCCGTCGAGCCTGAAAACGCCATGCGGTCCCTCGCAGACCACATCACGGCGGCGCCGAGCAGCGCCATCGCGGCCATCACGTAGTAGACCCCCTGCCCGTGGCGGGCAAAGATCGCGCCCGAGAGGATCGAGGCTCCCGAGGCGACGATCCCGTGGCAGGCGGCGAGATAACCCTGGCCTCGCGCCATGAAATGGAGCGGCACATGGCGCAGCATCAGCCCCATAGTGCCGACCTGGGTGATCCCGAAGGTGAGCCCATGCGCGAGCTGGACGATCGCCAGCACAGCGACCGGCGGCTCCTGCGCCGTGATCAACCAGCGCGCCACGGCGCTGAGCGCGCCGATCACGACCAGAACCGCCGGCTGCCATTTGAGGTGCGGCGAGATGGCAAACACCACGATCTCGGCAATGACGCCAAGCGCCCAGAGCACTGCGATCGTCAATCCGGAAAGGCCCGACAACTCCCAGGTGATGGAAGCGAAAGTGTAGTAGGCGGCATGGCTGCCCTGGATCAGCGCCGAAGCGAGGATGATGACGAGAAAGCGAGGGTCGCGCAGCAAGGCACTGGCACCATGATGCGCCGCCGGCTGCTTTCCTGAACCGTCCAGCGGTTGAAGCCCGAGGCTGAGCACGGCGCCCAGCGCTGCGGTTGCGACGATGACCCAGATCAGGTGTTGCCAGGCAATGATATCGACCAGCAGCCCGCACACGAGCGCGCCAACGACGAAGGCGGCCGAGCCCCACAATCGCAATGGTCCGTATTTGAGGCCGTACCGCGCGGCCCCCCGCAAGGCATAGGCATCGGTCAGCGGGATCATCGGCGTCCACACCGAGGCAGTGACAACATAGGCGAGGAATACGAGCGGCGCCCGGGCTTGCGTGCCGACCACCGAGAACCCGAGCGTGGTCATGATCGCCGTCACGATCATGGCGCCGCGCAACGCGGAGCGCCGTTCGGCAAGGCCTGCGACCCATGGCAGCACCGTAAACCGGG
>Ga0210387_10000320_pt1 | contig 34689 bp, 30 predicted proteins | sample IncBWC7OmetaG_FD_160108 | JGI IMG/M metagenome (GOLD analysis project Ga0210387, IMG submission 160108) | Forest soil microbial communities from Barre Woods Harvard Forest LTER site, Petersham, Massachusetts, United States - Inc-BW-C-7-O ... | reverse complement strand
TCGGCGCTGGGTTACAGGCCGCCTGCCCCCGCGGCCTGTAACCCATGGGTGCCAAATCAAAATTCGCAGCCGATGGCTGTGATATAAACTCTCTCGATGAACCTGGTACAAAAACTCGGGCAGGTCATCAGCCGGCTCGTTTAAGAGCGTCTGGCTGCTGTTGAAGTCGTTGGCTTCCCCGCACGTTGGATAAACCGCCGTGCCGCCGACCTTGGTGTTGGTGGATGGGCCGTCACAGACTCCCTTGGTGCCGATCTGCAGAAGGGCCACACCGCCGCCACCGTCATGAGCGTACTTTTGGACGATGCCGTCCCCATTGCCGGCGGTCCAGATGTTGCCCTGGTAGTCCACATAGCAGCCGTGAGAACCGTAGGGCATGTAAGCGCTGCCACCATAGGAAGGCCCAGTTTGGGTAAGCGCGGCGTTGCCAAAGCCATTGACCACCTTTCCTTCGGGATCAAATTCGACGATCACGGGTGCGGGAATCGCCGATGCGCTGGCGTCCTGGCCGACGATGCCGCCGGATTCGTTGCCTTGTATGACTCCGCCCACGGTCACCCCTACCTCCCAGGCGCGGTTCACCGTGAAAACATGGTTGTCCGCATCCACGCAGGTGCCGGCCACTTCTCCCTGCACCCACGGGTGAGCGACTCCGTTGCTGTCTACGGGAGCCGGAAGAGGTTTGGGCCAGTCGGGGTCGACCCGGAACTCCGGTGTTTTATTGTTGTGGCCGGCCTTTGCAGGTGACTTCCAAAGACCGAGCGCGAGGATTAGAGTGAGTAGAACCGCAGAAAAATAGACGTACCGCCCAAACTTCATCGTGATGAGTCTCCTTCCTAGCCGGGGTTTGACCTGTGGCCACGGTTGAGACCTGGTGTTTCGCTAAGAGGCAGCTAGACATCTACCGGCGTGCCTCCCGCCCCATGAGAATTTTCGCTGCTTTGCAGTCGCAGTACGAATTGAAGGAAGCACGGCGGCGGAAATTACATCAGGGGGTTGACGGTGTCAATATAGTTATACATGGATTAATTCGAAAAAACGTTCCGATTTAGACAATAGGAGTCCCCGGCTCCTGCAAGCCCTCTCGAATCCCGTCCTCACCGCCACTTTCATTTGATGGATGCAATCCTTGATCGTCAGGACTGCAAGTTCCTCGAAACCCTTCGCCGTATCGCCGCATCTATTTGATATCGGGCGGCAGATTGAAGTTCCTCAGGGTCGCCCCCCGAGGTCAGCACCGGGGCACGTTCGCGAACCATCGCAATTCCCCTCGCAATTGAAATAACGGAACTAACCAAATTGGTCAGGAGCTAGACCTCTGTCCGGTCATAGAGAACTCGCTTGAATTTTCCCAATGCTATTTTCCTGTTCTTCGTGGGACTGATCGCCGGCGCCATGAACGCGGTTGCCGGCGGCGGAAGTTTTATCGCGTTTCCCGCGCTGCTGTTCACGGGCATTGCGCCAATCCCGGCAAACGCTTCGAACACGCTTTCGTTGTGGGTTGGCACGGCCGCAAGCAGCGGGGCCTATCGGAATCACCTGAAATTACCGCGGCGGATTGTGGTTCCCCTCCTGATCATGGGCCTGGTGGGTGGCGTGGCGGGAGCTGTGCTCCTGATCAAGACGCCGGTGCAAACGTTTCTGCGGTTGATTCCCTGGATGATGCTGGCGGCGACGCTGCTTTTTGCCTTTGGCAAGCACCTGACGGGTCTCTTCTCGGTGCGAATTACCCATGAAGCCAGCGGCACGGCCATCCTGGGGGCTTCGATCTTCGAGTTGCTGGTTGCGATTTACGGAGGCTATTTCGGCGGGGGAATCGGAATCATGAACCTGGCCATGTTTGCGGCGCTGGGCATGACCGATATTCACGAGATGAATGCGTTGAAGCTGATTCTGGTCACCGTGATCAACGGGGTGGCGACGGCCACGTTTGTGGTGACAGGTTCGATCGTGTGGCCGCAGGCGCTGGTGATGATTGCGGGAGCGGTTTTGGGCGGGTACACGGTGGCGCACTTCGCGCAGAAACTGCCGCACAAGTTGGTTCGGGGCATCATTATTTTTACCGGGTTCGGGATGAGCATCTACTTTTTGTTAAGGGCGTACCGGTAGGATTTGTTGCAAGAAAAGCGACCGGGTGTTCGGCGGGGAGCTTTTTTGAGTGCGGAGGCGAAGCCTCCGCTTTTGCGGTCGAATGATTGAGGGGAAATTTTGTTTGGGAGAAGCGGGCTAAATCGTAAAAGCGGGAGCTTCGCTCCCCTTCGGCCAACTCAGGGCAGGCCGCACTCAAAAGTGTTCGGCTAGCGCAGCGCGTCCAGCGGCAGGCCACGGATGGAAGCATCCAGAAGTTGAATGGTGTGCACCACCGGGATGCGGTGGTTGGCTTTCGCGAGGGAGGATTGCAGTTGCAGAAGGCAGCCAGGATTTCCCGTGGCCACTATATCAGCCTGGAGCGGGGCGATGAGTCGGGCTTTTCGATCGCCAAGCTCGGTTGCCGCTTCGGGCTGGACGAGATTGTAAATTCCAGCGGAGCCGCAACAGATGGCCGATTCGGGGATTTCCAGCAACTGGGTGCCCGGAATCTGAGCAAGCAGGGATCGCGGCTGCGGGCGCACGCCCTGGGCATGCTGCAGGTGGCAGGAATCGTGAAACGCCACGCGGGCGCGAATGGGTTTGCGCTCGGCGCGCGGCGATAGCTCGGCAAGAATTTCGCTGATGTCCTTGCACTTGGCAGCGAAGAGCCTGGCGCGTTCCGCGTAGTTGTGATCGTCGCGGAGCAGGTGGCCATACTCCTTGACGTTGGAGCCGCAGCCGGCGGCGTTGATCACGATCGTTTCGACGTTCGCCTTCTCGAAAATCTCGATGGTTTTGCGCGCGAGTTCCTGGGCCTGCGCTTCTTCGCCCGCGTGGACGAACAATGCTCCGCAACAAGTCTGTTCCGGGGGCGCGATTACCTCACATCCTTCCGCGGAGAGCACGCGCGCGGTGGCGGCGTTCACATTGGAGAAAAAGGTACGCTGAACGCAGCCGAGGAGAAGGCCGACGCGTTTGCGTTTCTCGCCCTGCGCGGGAGTGATGGTTTCCACCGCTTCAATCGGCGCTGTGGTGGGGAGAAGCGCGTCCATCGCGCCTACGGATTCGGGCAACAATTTAAAGGCGCCGATCGCCCGCAGGGCTGCCTGCAGGCCGCTTTTCTGATAAGCCAGAAGCGGCCAACGGAGGAATTTCATGCGCGCCGGCCTGGTGAACGTTTCGAACAAAAACCGGCGGTGCATTTTTTGTGCGGCCGGGCGCTGGTAATTGCGCTCGATCTGGGCGCGCGTGGCTTCGATCAATTTGCCGTAATCGACGCCGGAGGGGCAGGCCGGCATGCAGGCCACGCAGCCCAGGCAGGAATCAAAATGGCTGACCCATTTTTCGTTCATTTCCGCTTTGCCTTCGAGCGCCATCTTCATCAAGTAGATTCGGCCGCGCGGCGAATCCATTTCCTGGCCCCAGAGGGAATAGGTGGGGCACGCGGGCAGGCAGAAGCCACAGTGGACGCACTTCTCCATGATTTCCAGCGATGGCGTATGGTGGGCGTCGAAAGCGCCGGTTGGATTCGTTTTCTGCGTTTCGTTCGCCATGCGACTAGATTCCCCCTACGAATCGTCCGGGATTCAATGTATTTTTCGGATCCAGCTGGTTTTTAACCGCGCGCATCAGTGGAACACTGTCGCCCGCGTCGCCCCAGGCATCGAAGGAATGCAATTCGGGGGGACGCCGCAAAACGACAAGCGCTCCGCCACGGGATTGCAATTCCCTTCGCAATTGTTCCACCGCTTCGGATGGCAGAATCGGATCGACTTCCAGCCGGAGCGTTCCAATTCCTGTGGCTTGGAGAACGATTTGCCAGTTTACTCTGCGAGACTCGCCAATGGAATTCAGAGAGTCGAGCGTTTTTGCGATTTCCGTGGGAAGCAAATTGATTTTGGCCAGAAGCGCGGCCTTGCTTGGCAAGTACCAAAGGTTTTGCCTCGCACTCCAGAGACTTTCCGAGGACTGTTCTACTCGCGCCGAGCCGAGAAGATTTCGCAAATGCGATTCCTGCGCGGCGAGGCCGACTTCCGTGGCTTCGAAGAGAATGTCCGCGGCCGGGAGTTGGCCGGCGGTGCAGCGAATCTGCAAGGAAGTGTGAGCCAGTTGGGAATCCTGAATGGCCAGGATGTGCTGCTGCATCGCCTGGAAAGTTTCCGCGGAGAACGAAAAAGTTTTCGCGGCGCGCGGCAGGGGATGCAGACGAAAGACGGCGCGCGTGATGACGCCGAGCGTTCCGAAAGCGCCAGTGACCAGTTTCGGCAAATCGTATCCGGCTACATTTTTCACGACTTTGCCGCCGCTGCTCGCCAGCGTGCCGTCCGGAAGAGCGATGGTGACGCCGATGATAAGGTCGCGGAGCGCGCCGAAGCGCAGGCGCAAAGCGCCGCTGTCGTTCGTGGAAAGAACCCCGCCGATCGTGGCGCGTTCGGGCCACAAGGTGTCGAAGGCCAGCCGTTGGCCGTGCTTCGCCAGCCTTTCTTGTAACCGTTGAAGAGTGCAGCCAGCCTCGACAGTCACAGTGAGATCGGCCCAGGCATGCTCGACAATTCGATTAAGCCGGGCCGTGGAAAGTATGAGATCCGCTTTTTTCGGTGGGTTGCCCCAATCAAGTTTCGTGGCGCCACCGCGAGGGACAACGGCGATTCCCGCGTCGTTTGCGAGCGAGAGCGCGGCGGCCAATTGGTGTTCGTCATCGGGTTCGGCGACGAATTGGGGAAACACACCAGAGACCAAATCGCCCGTCGAGGCTGCCCGCAGGTTTTGTGGACCCACCACGGCCCGTAGATTTTCTTCGAAAGTGCTAGTTTTCAGCATGGCCGCGAATGTGATCCATCATTTCGTCAGTAGCGCTCGACGATTCCGGCGGTCTCCAGGGGATGCGCCACGTACTCCCCCGGCTTTTCGCCGCAGAGGCGTGGAGTCGGAAAAACTTTTGTAGGATTCGAAAGTTGCAGGGGATCGAAGGCGCAGCGGACTCGCTGCATGGTGTCGAGGTCGGGCTCGGCAAACATTTTCGACATCATGCGTTTCTTTTCCTCGCCGACGCCGTGTTCGCCGGTGATGGACCCGCCCGCTTCCAAACAAAGCTCCAGGATGCGGTAGGATAGCGCTTCGGCGGCCTGCTCCTGTCCAGCGATGCGGCGATCGTAGAGAACCAGCGGATGCAGGTTGCCGTCGCCGGCGTGGAAAACGTTGGCGACACGAATTCCCGTCTCTTCGCTGAGTCGAGCGATTTCGCTCATCACTTTTGGCAAAGCCGTCCGCGGAATTACGCCGTCCTGCACAATGTAGTTCGGTGAAATGCGGCCCATCGCCGCGAATGCCGCCTTGCGGCCCTTCCAGACAAGCATGCGCTCGGTGTCGGTCTGCGCCAGGCGAACTTCCCAGGCGCCGTTCTTGCGGCAAATCTCGTCGACGTCGCGCATCAGAGCTTCCACTTCGGCGACCGGGCCGTCGAGTTCCACCAGCAGCAACCCGCCGCAATCCGGGTAGTTTGGGTGCACGGCGGCTTCTGCGGCTTGAATGGCGAGATTGTCCATCATTTCGATGGCCGCAGGAAGCATGCCGGCCGCAATAATGTCGCTGACGGCAGCGCCGGCTTCGTTTGTTCCATCAAACGCGGCGAGGAGTGTGCGAATGCATTCGGCGCGCTTCACGATGCGCAGGGTCACTTTCGTGGCGATGCCGAGCGTGCCTTCGGAGCCGACGAAAACGCCCATGAGGTCATAACCCGGCATGTCCAGGCATTTTCCGCCGAGATGCACCAGCGAACCATCGGGAAGCACGACCTCGAGGCCAAGAACATGCGTCGTGGTGAAACCGTATTTCAGGCAATGCGCGCCGCCGGAATTTTCCGCCACGTTTCCGCCGATGCTGCAGACGGATTGCGACGAAGGATCCGGCGCGTAGAAATATTGGTGAGGCTGCACGCGGCCGGTGACATCCAGATTGATCACTCCAGGCTCTACCACCACGCGCGCGTTCAGCAGGTCCACTTCCAGGATGCGATTCATGCGCGCCAGGCTAATGACGATGCCGTTTTCAACGGGAAGCGCGCCCCCGCTCAGTCCTGTCCCCGATCCGCGCGCGACGAAGGGAATGCGCTCGCGGTGGCAAAGGCGCACGATGGCTTGAACTTGTTCGGTGTTCGAAGGAAGCAGAACCGCCTGCGGCAGGACGCGAAAATTGGTCAGGCCGTCGCACTCATAGGTATGCAGTTCTTCGGGAGAAGAAATCAGGCCACGGGCGCCGACGACCGTTCGAAGCTCATCCAGAAAGCGCTTTTCCATAAGATTCATTCACCGCAAGCCTAGAAGCAGCTTGCGCCATTAGTGAATGAAGTTCAACCCGTTGGGGATGAATTGCGGGAAAACATAGGCATACAGCATGACGATCACCCCGACGATGGACGCAAGCGCGACGGAGTGCCAGAAAACAAATCGAAAGATCGTACCCTCGTTTCCGACCTGGTTGGTGGCGGCCGTGGCGATACAAATGGATTGGGCGTCGATCATTTTGCCCATGACGCCGCCGGCGCTGTTGGTGGCACACATCAGGATGGGGCTTAGGTTGAGCTGCTGGGCAGTGATTTTTTGGAGGCCACCAAAGAGCACGTTGGAGGAAGTGTCGCTACCGGTGAGGGCGACGCCAAGCCAGCCGATGAACGCGCCGAAGAACGGGAAGAACCAGCCGGTGCGCGTGAAGGCGAGTCCGAGGACCGCGTCCATGCCAGAGTAGCGCGTGACGTAGCCGAGGCCCAGCATGCAGGTCATGGCGACGATGGCGAAGCGCAGGCGGAAGAGTGTGCCGCCGAAGATTTTTATGATTTTGCCGGGGCCGAGGCCGAGGATTAACCCGGAAACTAGAGCGGCCAGGAAGCAGCCAGTCCCGGTGGCCGTGAGCCAGTTGAAGTCGAAGCGGGCGGCTTCGGCGGCGGGTTTTGCGACGACGGGAGCGGTGCGAAAAACTTTGTTGTGGAGCCCAGGCCAGTCCCATCCTGCTGGGCCAGGGCGATTCTTGCCGTCGGGCAACTTGACCGTGAAGGCCGGCGTGGTGGCTTTATTCATGGCTAGCTTGATGTTGGGCAAGCCCCAGGCGAGCACGAAGAGCGAGAGAATGGCGAACGGCAACCAGGCTTTGGCAATTTGGCCTGCGGAGTAGCGTGTGCCGGCAAGGGATCTTTGACGGATTTTCCATTCGTCGCCCATGGTGTCGGTCACGGAAGTCTGCGCTGCCGCGTCGCCCTTGGCGGTGTCCGCTTCGCGCTCTTCAGGGAAGCGCCATATCTTCTTGGGCTTCCAGAAGCGCAGGAAGAGCATGGTGGCGAGCAGCGAAACGACGCCGGCGGCGATGTCTACGAGATTGCTGTCCATGTGATTGGCCCAAAACCATTGCGTGCCAGCGAAGGAAATGCCAACGACGAGGATTGCGGGAAAAACTTCCCACGTTTCGGACCAGCTGACCATCGCGCGAACCAGCCAGAAGGGGACGATCACGGCGGTGATAGGAAGAATTCTGCCGATCATGGCGCTGAGATCGCTCTCGGGGAGGGCCGTGACGGAGGCGAGGGCGTGGACGGGAGTTCCGATGGCGCCCCAGGCAACGGGGGCGGTGTTGGCGATCAGGTTCAGAGCGGCCGCGTGAAAAGGTTTAAAGCCGAGACCGATCATGAAAGCGCCGGCGATGGCGACGGGAGCGCCGAACCCAGCGCAGCCTTCGATGAAGGCGCCGAAGCAGAAGGCTACTAGAAGGAGTTGGAGACGACGGTCGGGCGTGATAGCGGCCACGGACTGCTTCATGATTTCAAACTGGCCGGTCTCGACGGAGATGTCATACAGGAAGACGGCGGCGATGACGATCCAGACGATTTTGAGGAGGCCGTACGCGGCCCCGTAGGCGAAGCTGCTAAGGGCCATCTGTGCCGGCATATGGAAGACGAAGATGGCGCAGAGAACTGCCGTGGCAGCGCCGGCGATGGCACAGAGGTGTGCCCGAACCTTGAGGCCCGCGAGCAACCCAAGCAGCACCACGATTGGCAGCGCGGCAACCAGGGTCGAAAGCCACCAATGGCCAAATGGATCGTACACTTGCGTCCAAGTCATCATCTGTCCTCCAACAGGAGCGATCTTGCCAGCTTGCCCGCTCGAAATCCTGGAATCGCCAACGCGCGGAGACTTCTGAATTCTGTATCACTTCTGCAGCCCAAACCTTTCTGCAGGCCATCAATTACCTTCTTAGCGAACGAAAGTCAAGAAAGGAGTCGGAGGAGCAGGAAGGCAACGTCGGGTTATGCGGCTTACGGGCGTTTGAAATTCATCGATTTGCCGTAACGCACAAAAGAATTCTGGTTTTCGGATGAGCGGGGTTATGCCTTTTTGGCTGGAGGAACGTGTCCGAAAGTGAACAGCCCTCCCGTTTCTCCGGGCGTAGGCTCAAGCGAGGAGGATTTGGAATGGGACACTGGATACAGGCCCGCAGGGGGATTTCGGTCGTCCAGTTGCAGATCGCACTGCTGATTCTTGCGGTCGTCGTCGCCGGAGCATCGCTGAGCTACTACTACGCGAGTCTCCCGCGGTAAATGGCCGGGTTCCTCTTCGGCGGCGGTACCTTCACGCCGCGCGATGAGTCAAGAATTGGAGCGCCTTTTCTCACTTCTGGGCCGCCGCTAATGGGCAATCAGGTATAACCAATGAAAATTAGTCTACGGGTGGGCAGCCTGACCGTATTCGGACTGCTTGCCATCGGCTGCAACGGCAACAGCTACGGCGTTTTGCAGCCAAACCCGCAGGACCTCTGCAAGTGCATTCCGATCGAGCCGGATATCGTCGATTTCCGGCATTTGGCGAAGCATGTGCCGATTCCCGCAGTTGCCGCGCAGGAAATCGACGTTAACACCATTCTCAGCTGGACGCAGGACACCTTTGTGGACCCGGCCGCGCCACGCACCGGGCGAGAACTGCAGGTTTTCCATATCGCCGCGGGATTTTTGCAGGAAGCCAGCGTGAACGGCGCGGACTGCGACGTGCATTTCGAAATTTCCCAGACGGCCGACAAGGCTGCTTCCCGGGTGATCGTGGAAACCCCCGTGGACAGCGAATATTGCACTGCCCGCCAGAGTGCTCAGTCACAACTGGCGATGCATGGCTTTAAACTCGACTCCCAACACGGCGGTGAACTGCCGCAAGCTTTGCCAGTGCAAGTTTTGGGGATGGCATTCGAAGACTTTGACCACAACCGGGGCTCCGCGCAGGTCGCAACCATCTGGGAACTGCACCCCGCGACCGTGAATCTGCTTCCATGAAAAACGTTCAGAATTCTCGCGGCGTGGACAGTTAGCGGGACGCCGCGGGCTCTCAACGATCCTTGCCGGATTTTTCCATTTTTTTCGTGAGATGCCAGGCGCGGCACCAGTTGCAGCGGTAAGCGTGGAGTTCCATGGGCGCGTTAGCGGTGGCGACCTGGTGCTTGGCCGTGGCGAGGGCCGCGCGTTCGGTGGCGTATTTGCGCTTGCCGCTGACCGGACATTTGGGGGCGTTTTCCATCGCAGGCCTTCCCGATAATTTCCATCATCTGCTATCGGCTTGCTCTATGCAAAACCTACCGCGCGAATTATTCGAACTCCAAACAAACTATTGGCCGGCCCAGAAATAAGCGCGATGTCATCCCGAGGGGCGCGTCGTTTGCGTCTCGGAGGATCTCAACTTACCGATTTCGCGTGGCGTTTAAGTTGAGGTCCTTCGCCTATCCTTGTCGGATAGGCTCAGGATGACAGCGTTTTGGGGCGGTAGTGCGAGAAGTTGCTTGCGTCGGGCACTGCGGACATCGTACTTTGCAGGAATGACGTGCGAGAGGACAAATTGCTTGGCGTACGTTCGTGTGGTGTCCCTCACACCTATGGGTGACGTGCCATGAATACTCCTTCTTCCTCGATTCGAGGCGTGCAGATTCTGGCTCCGGCGCATCCGGCGCAGGAGCGCGTGCTTACGCCGGCGGCGCTGGAATTTATCATGGACCTGCAGCGGCGATTCAATCCGCGACGCGTGGAATTGCTGGCCGCGCGCGCGGAGCGGCAAAAGCGTTTGGATGCGGGCGAAAAGCCGGATTTCTTGCCGGAGACAAAGTCGATTCGCGAATCGGAGTGGACCGTGGCGCCGATTCCCGCGGATCTCATGGACCGCCGGGTGGAGATCACCGGCCCCGTGGATCGCAAGATGATCATCAACGCGCTGAACTCCGGCGCGAAGGTGTTCATGGCGGACTTTGAGGATTCGAACACGCCGACGTGGTCGAACCAGATCGAAGGCCAGGCCAACCTGATGGACGCGGTGCGGCGGACGATCACCTACTCTGACCCGGCGTCGGGAAAAAACTACAAGCTGAATGAGCGCACCGCGGTACTGCTGGTGCGTCCGCGAGGCTGGCATCTGGACGAAAAGCACATTCTCGTTGATGGCACGCCTATGTCCGGCGCGCTGTTTGATTTTGGCTTGTACTTTTTTCACAACGCCAAGGAACTGCTGGCGCGCGGCAGCGGGCCGTATTTCTACCTGCCGAAAATCGAAAGCCACCTGGAAGCGCGCCTGTGGAACGACATTTTTCTGCACTCGCAGGACGCGCTGGGCATCAAGCGCGGAAGTATTCGCGCCACCGTGCTGATTGAAACCATCCTGGCCGCTTTCGAGATGGACGAGATTCTCTACGAACTGCGCGAGCATTCCGCGGGTCTGAATTGCGGCCGGTGGGATTACATTTTCAGCTTCATCAAGAAGTTCTCGCACGACCCCAAGACCGTGCTGCCCGACCGTGGCCAGGTCACCATGACGACGCATTTCCTGCGCTCCTACAGCAAATTGCTGATCAAAATCTGCCACCGGCGGAATATTCACGCGATGGGCGGCATGGCGGCCTTCATCCCGATCAAAAACGATCCGGTGGCGAATGAAAAAGCGATTGCGCAGGTGCGCGCGGACAAAGAACGCGAGGCCGGAGACGGCAACGACGGCACCTGGGTGGCGCATCCCGGGCTGGTGGGCGTCGCCACGGAAATATTCGACCGCCTGATGCCGGGGCCGAATCAGATTGATAAAAAACTCTCGGATTTCACCGCCACAGCCGCGGATTTGCTGGAAGTGCCGAAGGGCCAGATCACCGAAGCGGGGCTACGGCAAAACATCGCCGTCGGCCTCGGATACCTGGAAGCGTGGCTGCGTGGGACCGGCTGCGTCCCGCTGTTTAATTTGATGGAGGACGCGGCGACCGCCGAAATCAGCCGCGCGCAGCTCTGGCAGTGGATTCACAACGACGCGCATCTGCAGGACGGCCGCAAAATCGAAGTCGCTCTTTGCGACCGCGTGATTGACGAGGAGCTTGCCAAGGCGAAGCAGGCAGGAGACGCGGCTCGATATGCGGCTTACGAAAAATCGGCGCAACTGATGCGCGATTTGATCCGTTCGCCGCAGTTTGTGGAGTTCTTGACCGTGCCCGCGTACCAGAAGATCCTGAGCGAAGGCAACTGACGGCTCTGGCCGCGGAATATTTAAGTTTGCGAAACCTACCTTGCCGCCGCTTTGGCCGCCGCGATGCCCCTCAGCTTGTCCTGCGCGGGCCCTTTATAAGGACTGTCCACCGACGCCGCATCCGTGAAGGCCTGCTTGGCCTCCGCGGTTCTCTTGAGATTGAGATAGGCGAACCCCAGCCGGTACTGATTCCTTGCGTACACCGCCGCGTTTGATTTCAGCAGCGGAGCGGCTTTGGTCAAACTGTCGACGGCGGCGGGATTCAGTTTTTTCTGGAGATCGATCTGGCCCAGCGCGCTAAAAGCCAGCCCCTTCTGCAAATTCATCTGCTTCTGCCAATCGGCGTCGTTCACGCCATCGGGTTTTTTGGCGGTGTCACAAAGCGATGCGGCCTTTTTGGCGTTGGCCTCGGCTTTGTCCAGTTGCTCGCCTTTTTCGCTGTAGTCGTCCGCGAGCAGCAGCAATATGCCGATATTGTTGGGATCTTTTGCCAGCGTGCTGTTCGCGGTTTCCAGCATTTTCGGGCGATTCTGCGCCTGCTGATACGCGACCGCGGCCGCCGCAAACGCCTGCCCGGCGTTCGGTGAATCAGGGTACAGGTTCGCGAAACGCACCAGAAGCGCGGCCCTTTTCGACGGGTCTTTCTGTTGGTACGCCGCGGTCACCAGCGATTGCTCGATGTAATCCTCATTGTCCTTGATGGATTCGAGCGTATGCTGCTGCTGGATTTTCCAGGCCTCCGGGGTAACGTCCTGCGGCGGGGGTTGCGCCTTGAATCGTTGCAGAATCCCGGCCGCTTTTTCTCCCGCGGCGAAGAGGTGGTCGGTATCACCCTTTTCGTTGGCGCCGCGGACCATGTTGACGGCGTTCGAATAATTGTTCGGGTCGAGAGCGAAGAGTTTATCGCCATACTCGAAAACTTTGTCGTACTGCTTTGCGCTGAGGTAGTAGTTCACGTACTGCTCGTCGGCGAGGATCTGCAGGTCGCTTTCCGGGTGAGCGGCGGAGAAGGCGTCTATCAATTTGAGCTTGGCCGCGGGATCGGTTGCGGCGCTGATATCGTTGAGCTGGTGGTCCACTTCGGAGCCGGCCGAAACGATTACGTTTTTTCCGAATTGCGCACGGAGCGGAATGGCGGAACAGCAAGCCACGAAGAACAGAACGATTGCGAATCGAAGCCGAAGCATGCGTACCTCCCCTGGGAACGATTGAGGAACAAGACTGGATTTATCCCGCATCTTAGTGCGCCGCGCCCTTGCAGTGCAAATATTCGCGGCGAGAGCACTCCGATCGGACGGAGCGCATCTCAGCGTCTCTTACCGTGTCCCCTTGGTCGATGGAGAGTTCTGCTTCGGGGAACGTTTCTTCTTCCCGGACTTGGCGCTTTTCTCTACGCGCAGTTTCCAGGCCGCGTGCAGCGCGCCGTGGAGCACCTCCTCGCTCGCTTCGGCCAGGCGGATGTGAGTCTTGCCCATGCGTCCCCAACCGCCTGGGATGGGAAGAAACACCTCCGGCATTTCTTGGATAAAGGCGGATTGCTGCTCCAGTGTGAGCATCAGGTTCCCGTAGCCCTGCTTTGCCGAGGCCAACGTCGCGAAGATCCTGCCGTCCACGCGAAAGTCCGGCTGCCCCATGTGCGAACTTTCCTCGGCGCCCGGCAGGGTCAGCGCAATCCTTCGGAAGTCGGCTACATTCATGAGAACCTCCTGTCAGTTTCGAGGTTTGTCTGCAAATAGTAAAAGACTGTTGGACCGTTGCGGGGAATTATTTCACAAGTGTAGACATCTTGAACCGCGTCTAACGGAATGGAACCGATTTGACGGCTCCCCGCTGCTCACGAGAGTATTGGGGTTTGGGCTTGGAGGCCGGGATGGAGCTGGGGTTACGCGGACGCGTGGCGATTGTGGCTGCGGCGAGCAAGGGGCTGGGGCGGGCGGTTGCGGAGGAATTGGCCCGCGAGGGTGCGGAGATTGCCATTTGCGCGCGCACCGCGGCGGACTTGAAGGCCACGGCGCTTCAAATTCAGGCCGCGTCAGGGCGTGAGGTTTTCTGGCAGGCTGTGGACGTCGGAAATGCGTCGGACGTCACGCGGTTTGTGGGCGATGTCGAAAGGCGCTTTGGGCGGGTGGATATTTGCGTTACCAACACTGGTGGGCCGCCGTCTAAATTGTTCAGCGCTACAACCATTGACGACTGGCGCGTTTGGACCGACCAACTGCTGATGAGCACGGTGTATTTCGCCCAGGAGACGCTACTGCGGATGAAGAAAAACAAGTGGGGCCGATTCCTGACGATCACATCGTATTCGGTGAAGCAGCCGGTCGAAGGACTGCTGCTTTCGAACTCGCTGCGCGCGGGGGTAACCGGCTTGGTGCGAACGTTGGCAAACGAGTACGGCGCGCATGGAATTACAGTCAACAACGTCTGCCCCGGCTACACGCGCACCGACCGGCTGGATGATCTGGCAGGAATGATGGCCGGCCGCACCGGCGCAACGCCCGAAGAGGTGTTCGCCGGCTGGAAGAAGCTGATCCCCGCCGGCCGCTTGGGCACGCCGGAAGAATTTGCAGCGGTGGTGGCGTTTCTGGCGTCCGAAAAGGCGGGCTACGTGAACGGAGTTTCGCTGGCCATTGATGGCGGCACAACGAGGAGCTTGCTTTAGCGCCGCATGCCGCCCGCAAATCGGACATTGACACTTTCTGTTATGGAAGGACGCTACGCGATCGCGAAATTTGCGTGCGACGCAGAAATCCCCGCTTGGGTTAACGGCTCGGCATTTTCCTCGGTGACACGAACGCTGGAGGAACTTTCCGTGGTTATCGCGGAGGCGAGCGTTCCTACCGGGTTAAACGCTTCCCGCGGGTGGCGGATGCTGAAGGTGCACGGGCCGTTTGCCTTTGACGAAACCGGTGTGGTCTCCGCCCTGGCAAATCCGCTGGCGCGCGTGGGCGTGGGAATTTTTGTCATCTCGACGTTTGATACGGACTATCTGCTGGTGCAAGAAGAAGAGATTCCAGCTGCCGTGGAAACTTTAGAGCATGCGGGTCATCGAATCCTTCGGTTGGAATTGCTGAATTCATAAGAATCTCGAGGAGCAAACGGAATGATCAGGCGGAAAATTTTGAATTGGCAACGAATCTTCCTGGCGAGCGCAATTCTCTGCGGGTTGTGGCTGCCGGGCGGGGCGGGATTGCTTAGCGCGGACGCGCCGTTTGCCCGCAGCAAGGACTACGATCTGCAGCACTCGAAAATTGCGCTGCGGTTCCAGCCCGAACAGAAAAAAGTGCTTGGCGAAGTGACCCACTCGGTGAGCCTGTTGCGCGATGGCCTGGCAACCATCGCGTTCGATTCGGTCGGGCTGCAAATCGAAAGCGTGCGCATCAATAAAAGCGCGGCGAAGTTTGCGACCACCGACAGCAAGCTGGTGGTGACGCTGCCGACCGGCGCGAAAGCCGGCGCGAAATTCGACGTGGAGATCAAGTATCAGGGCGTGCCCAGCAAAGGCCTCTATTTCATCCTTCCCGATAAGGACTATCCCAACCGGCCCGTGGAGATCTGGTCCCAGGGAGAGTCCGAGGACACGCGCTATTATCTGCCGACGTACGACTATCCCAACGATCGCCTGACAACGGAGACGATTCTTACGGTTCCCGCAAGCTGGCTGACGATTTCGAATGGCAAGCTGGTTGGCGTAACCGACGCGAGCGATGGCATGAAGACCTGGACCTGGCGCGAATCGCAGCCTAGTTCGACGTATCTCATCACCGTGGTGGCGGGCGAATTCGTGGAGGTGAAAGACACCTGGCGGAATATCCCGGTGACTTACTACGCGCCCAAGGACCGCGGCGACCGGTTGAGCCTGAGCTACAGCCGCACCCCGGCGATGATCGACTTGTTCAGCAGAAAACTGGGCGTGGACTACCCCTGGGAGAAATATTCGCAAGCAATGGTGGACGAGTTCGTGGCCGGCGGCATGGAAAATTCCAGCGCCACAACCAACACCGCCGAGTCGTTGCGAAATCCAAAGCTGGTGGGGGAATACGAACAGAATGAGGACCCCCTGATTTCGCATGAGTTGGGACATCAGTGGTTCGGCGACCTGGTGACCACCAAGGATTGGGGCAACATCTGGCTGAACGAGGGATTCGCCACGTTCATGGAAACGGTTTGGGCGGAATCGCAGTTTGGAAAAGACACCGCGGACTATGACCGGTGGGAAGGCGCGAAGGAATGGTTCGCGATGCATTCGCTTTACGGCAAGCCGATCGTGCGCTACGACTTTGAGGAGTCGGAGGAGTTTGACGGGAACGCCTACGGCAAGGGAGGCTGGGTGCTGTACATGCTGCGCCGCCAGCTTGGCGAAGATGCGTTCTACGCAGGGCTGAAGCACTACCTGGAAGCGAATCGTGGGAAGAACGTGCTGACTTCGGATTTGACGAAAGCGATTGAGGAAGCGACGCACACGAATGTCGATGCGTTTTTCCGGCAATGGATTTACGGAGCGGGCGCGCCGAAATTCGAAGTGAGCTACGCCTACGATGAAACGAAGAAGCAAGTCGCGTTGACGGTGAAGCAGACGCAAAAACGCGAGGGATACGTCGGGTTGTTCAACGTGCCGGTAGACGTGGAAATCACCACGGCGTCCGGGCCGAAGCTTTATCCCATTCACGTGGCGCAGGAGTCCGAGGTGTTCACTTTCCCATCGGATTCCGCGCCGGTGATGGTGCTGTTCGACAAGGGAACGCAAATCCTGAAATCCGTCCAGTTCAAGAAGGAAAAGAAAGAGCTTCTCTACCAGTTGAAGAATGCCGGCGAAGTGGCGGACCGCGCGGATGCGGCCGAAGCACTGGCAAAACTCAAGGGCGACGACGAAGTGGTTGCGGCGCTGGGCGATGCCCTGCGCAACGACAAGAGCACCGGTGTGCGCCGGACCGCTGCCGGTTCGCTGGGAGAACTCGGCGGCGCGGCGGCTTCGAAGCAATTGCTCGAGGCGCTGAACTCCGCGAAGGAGCCGTGGGTCCGCGGCAGCATCGTGTTGGGGCTGGAAAATTTCAAGGATGATGCGGGCGTCGTCGCGCGGATGCAAAGCGTCGCACGCGAGGATGCCTCGTATCGAGCGCGTGGCGCGGCGTTGCGCGCCATCGGCCGCATGAAGGGCGCGGGAGCCTACGAGACGCTGGTGGCGGCGGTGAACGCGGATTCGCCGGACGGCTTCTTGCGCGACGCCGCGCTGAACGGCCTCGGCTCGCTGGGCGACGACAAGGCTGTGCCACTGCTCCGCGAATGGGCGGCGCCCGGTAAGGAGATGGATTCGCGACAAGCGGCCATTGGCAGCCTGGCGCGTTTGCAGAAGGACAACAAGGAACTGACGCAGGTAATCGCCGGTTATCTCCAGGATTCGCATTTCCCGATTCGGCGCACGGCAATTTACGCGCTCGGGGGACGCGGCGACGTTTCGGCTATCCCTGCGCTTGAAGCCATGCTGCAGAGCAAAAACCTGAGCATCGAGATGCAGCCCACCATCAAGGAACAGATTGAGCGACTGAAGAATCCGCTGGCGAAGGGCGGCCCGCACGGCGCGATGCAGCCAGAGGGGAACGCCGGCGAGAAGGCGGGCGAGGACGAACGGTTGGTCCGCGTGGAGCAACTGGTGCAGGAGATGAATGAACGCTTGAAGGAGATCGAAAAGCGGCTGCCGTCTCCGCCGAAGCAGTAACAAATCGACCCATAATGGGCAGTGGGAAAATCCGGGCTAGCTTCAACTTTTGGAGTGCGGGAGCTCTGCTCCCGCTTTCACGGTTTCAGCGGCGAGCTCCAATCCATGTTGTTTAGCGCAGCTGTAATCTCAAAAGCGGCGGCAGAGCCGCCGCACTCCAAGTAAATCCCAGCTCGCTTGTGCTGCACGGTAAGACATACGAACTACGGCTCGGCGAGGAGGATGCGCAGGTCGCGCAGGTTATTGCCGGTGGGACCGGTGAGAACCGTGTCGCCGAGCATTTCAAAAAAAGTGTAAGCGTTGCTTTGCCGGAAAGTCGCAGCGGGGTCGAGTCCGAGCGCCTTTGCTCGAGCGAGCGTTTCGCCATCGGCTACGGCTCCGGCGGCGGGGCTGTTGCCGTCCATCCCGTCGGTGCCGGCACTGAGCACGGTGATACCGCGCGCGGCGATTTTTTCGACGCACGAAAGAACGAATGCAGAGTTTCTGCCCCCGATGCCGTTTCCCGTAACGGGCGAACTCAGTTCTCCGTCGGCAATCAGCGCCACGCGCTGGCCCGGATTCTCACCCTTCCATTGTTCCAGCTTTTTCAGCAAAGCATCGGCGGCCTCGCCGACCGGCCAGTCGTCGGTGGAATTGTCGCAGCAGGTAACGTAGCCCCGCGCTTCGGACGAATGGTGGGCGGCGTGGAAAAGATCGTGCATGCCCAGCAGCAGGTGAAAATGTGCGTTGCGAAATGCCGGGTCGCCGGGCTTCGGCGTTTCCGGCATTTTCCCCGCGTCCAGCCAGCGAACCAGCGCTGGAGGAAATTTCTTCCGCAACTCATATTGATCGATGATGCGAAGGGTGTCCGCGATTGTGGAGGGATCCGGTACCGTCGGTCCAGAGGCAAGCGCATGCTCTTTGCCAACGGGCACATCCGTGACCGCCAGCGTGATTTTCGTTGCGCGAGCGGCGGCAAGCGCCAGTCGTCCTCCCTTCACTGCGGAAAGATGGCGGCGCACGGTGTTCATCGCTTCGATCGGCGCGCCGCAAGTAACCAGCGCGTGATTCGCCGCTTGCAGATCTTCGAGGCGCATTCCCGGAACAATCGGCAACTCGGTGAGCGCGGAACCACCGCCGGACAATAAAAAGAAAACCACGCTGCGCTCGTCGGCGCCGCGCAAGAGCGCGAGAATCGCCTCCGCTGAGCGCCAACTTTCTTCGTTCGGGTTGGGGTGCCCCGCGACAAAATATTCGAGACCTGGAATGGGAGCTTCCGGTTTTGTAGGAGCCGCGACGACTCCCCTGAACCGGCAGGAGTCCGGAAGAAAAGTCCGCAAGCCGGCGGCCATCGCGTGCGCGGCTTTGCCAATTGCGACCACACACACCGCCGAGCAGGCCGCCAGATCGACTGCGGTGTTATCCAGTATCAGTGTTGAGCCCAAGAGCGTAAGTCTTAGTTCCATGACGCGCGGAATATCCAGCGCGGCCAGCGTGTCGCGGAAAATCTCCCGCGCAATTTGCTTACCAGGTGTCATGGCAGCGGCGGCATCAGAGAACTCAGGATTTCTTGAGGACTGATGGATTCAGCAAATTGGGCGGCAACTGCCCCGCGAACAGCGCCACTACGTTTTTCGCCGCCATCACAGCCATTTTCGTCCGCGTTTCCAGCGAGGCCGAGGCCAGGTGCGGCGCCAGCACCACGTTGGCGCGCTTCAGCCCCGGGTGGATGAACGGCTCGTTTTCAAAGACGTCCAGCGCGGCCCCCGCGATTTTCTTGGCATCAAGCGCCGCCACCAGCGCGGCTTCTTCCACCACCGGGCCGCGAGACGTATTGATCAGAAACGCGGTCGGCTTCATCCGGTAAAATTTCGGCGAGTCAAACAGCCCGCGCGTTTCCGGCATCAGCGGCACGTGCAGGCTGATGAAATCGGATTCGGCGAGCAGCGCGTTCATTTCGCGGAATTCCGCGTTGAGCGACTTCGCCACGTCTTCCGGCGCTTTCACGGCGTCGGTGTAAATCACTTTCATGTTGAAGCCGAGGGCGCGGCGCGCGACGGCACGCCCGATGCGGCCGAATCCCACCAGTCCCAGTGTCTTGCCCCAGACGTCGGCGCCGACTAGCTGATCGAGGTTCCAGCCTTTCCAGTTGCCGGAGCGCGCGAGTTGCTCGCCTTCCGCAAGCCGCCGCGCCACTGCCATCATCAGGGTCCACGCAAAATCGGCGGTGGTCTCGTCGAGCACGCCCGGCGTATTGGTGGCCGCCACGCCGCGTTTCGTGCAGGTGTCCACGTCGATGTTGTCGTAACCGACGGCAACGTTCGCGACGATGCGCAATTTTAGGGCGATACGGAGAAGCTCGTCGTTCACTTTTTCGGTCAGCAGGCAGACAAGTCCTTCCTTGTCCTTCACGCGGCGCAACACTTCCTCGCGCGGCGGACGTTCTTCGTTGGTCCAATACTCCACGTCACAGGCAGTTTCCAGAATTTGCCGGGCTTCATCAAATAATTGGTGGGTTGCGAAGACTTTCGGTTTGGCCATGCGCGTCCTCTTGCGATTTTGGTTCTCTTACACTAGCACAGCACGGGCCGCCCGAGAGCGCCATTGCCAGCCCACGGCGTGAATTACTATAGTGGGAACGCCGCGCACCACAGCCGACGGCTCCCCCATGGACCCTGCTCTCATTCGTGCACTGAAGTCTCTTCTCGGACCCACAAACGTCTTATCCCAAACAGAGGATTTATTGTTGTACGAATTCGACGGTTCAGTGGAAAAGGGGCGCCCGGAGGTGATCGTCTTTCCCCACACGACGGAAGACGTTTCGCGCATCGTAAAGCTCGCGGCGAAATACCAGGTGCCGGTGGTTGGCCGCGGCGCGGGCACGGGGCTTTCCGGCGGAGCGTTGGCGCGCGGCGGCGGAGTGATGATCGTTTTCGCGCGGATGAATCGCATCCTGGAAGTCGATGTGGAGAACCGGCGCGCGGTGGTGCAGCCCGGCGTGGTGAATCTGGACATCACCCGCGCTGTCGAACACGCAGGATTGTATTTCGCCCCAGACCCCTCCAGCCAAAAATCTTGCACCATCGGCGGAAATGTAGCGGAAAATTCCGGCGGACCGCACACGCTGGCGTATGGATTGACAACCAATCACGTTGTCGCGCTGGAGCTCGTGTTGCCCGATAGCGAGATCGTTCGCGTGGGCAGCCGGCATGGAGACGCTCCGGGCTACGATCTCTGCGGCTTGTTCGTGGGAAGCGAAGGCACGCTGGCGTTGGTGACGGAAATTACGGTGAAGCTTTCGCGCAGGGCGGAGGCCATCAAAACTCTGCTGGCCATTTTCGACGCCGTGGGCGACGCATCGCATACCGTGGTGGAAATGACCGCGCGGGGCATCACACCCGCGGCGTGCGAGATGCTCGACGGCTGGACGTTGCGTGCGGTCGAGGATTACATCCACGCCGGGTTTCCACGAGATAGCGCGGCGGTGTTGTTGATCGAAGTGGAAGGCCTAATCGAAGCGGCCGAATCGCAAGCCGCTGCGATTGCGGAAATTTGCAATTCCAACCACGCGCGGGAAGTGCGCACGGCGCGTGACGAACGCGATCGCGATCTTCTGTGGAAGGGCAGGAGGAACGCGTTTGGCGCGCTGGGCCGCCTGGCGCCGTCGAATTACGTCCTCGATGGAGTGATTCCGCGGTCGAAGCTCCCGGAGGCGCTCGAGAAAATTCACGAGACCGGAAAGAAATTCGGCTTCCAGATCGGCAATATCTTTCACGCCGGCGACGGTAACCTGCACCCGATCGTCCTCTACGATCCGCGGGACAAGGAGCAATTTAAGCGCGCCATTGCCGCGGCTGAGGAAATTATCCGCATGTGCGTCTCGCTTGGCGGGGCGCTGACGGGCGAGCATGGCGTGGGCATGGAAAAGAACGAGCTGATGACGCTCCTTTTCAGCGACGCCGATTTCGATCTGATGCGCCGAATCCACGATGCCTTCAATCCTGATTCGTCGCTGAATCCCGGCAAAATTTTCCCTTTGAGCAAGGGCTGCGGGGAAATTCGTGTTCGCAAATCCACGCAATCTTCAGGGGCGCGGCGATGAGCAGCACCGTCAGCTTGCCGCTCCGCCTGGAAAAACTGCTCGGCGGCGGCCGCGTGCAGGTTTCGGAGTCCGTGCTGCAAACGTTCGGTATCGCGGGACCTGCGCCGATGGCAGTCTTGAAGCCGCACTCGCCGGATGAGGTGGCGGAAATTGTGAGTTTTGCCGTTGCGGAAAATCTGGCGGTGCTTGCGTGTGGCTCGCGCAGTAAGCTGGGTTTGGGCCTGCCGCCGAGCCGTTACGACCTGGCGCTGGACATGACCGATCTGCGCCAGATTGCTCACTACGACCCCGGCGACCTGACGGTCAGCGTTGACGCGGGAATGCCGCTGCTGGAACTGGCTAAAGTGCTCGGCGCGAAAAATCAATTTCTGCCGCTGGCAGTGCCATTCCCCGCGACTTCCACTATCGGCGGCGCTATCGCTTCGGGAATCGATTCCGTGCTTCGCCAACAATACGGTACCGCGCGGGACTTCCTGATCGGCGCAGAATTTGTGGACGGCACGGGCAAGAAGTGCAAAAGCGGCGGACGCGTGGTGAAGAATGTGACCGGCTACGACCTGCACAAACTGTTGATCGGCTCGCTGGGCACCCTCGGGGTCATCACGCGGCTCAACTTCCGCACATTTCCGCTACCAGAATCGCGAGGGGCGCATCGTTCGACTTTTCCAACGCTCGAATCCGCGCTGAATTTCCACTCCGCACTGCTCAAGTCTGGCCTGCCGTTTTCGAACCTGGAACTTTTCGACGCAGAGTTCGCAACGCTCCTCGCGGCTTCGCTGGGAAAAGCCAGCGGCGCGCGGACATCGCTTGGGGCGGGCGGATGGCAGGTTGTGGCGTGTTTTGAAGGAAGCGTGGCGGTAATCGATCGAATCAGGCGCGAATTGATGGAGCGTTCCGGGCGGATGCAAGCGCTGAGCAGCGAGTCGATCGACTCACAACCCGCACAGCAACTGGAAGCGGCATTCCGTGAAGCGTTCGACTGGCTGCGGCGAGCCGCCCCGAGCGTCGCCTTGCTTCGAATTGTATTGCCCCGAATCGCAAGCGGAGACGTGCCTGATTTGTTGAACGGATCGCAGCCACCGCTCCAGCGTTCGGCGTTCACCCTTCGCGCCTGCGGAGTGGCCTACCTGGCTTTGCTCGCTGATGAGGAGGATGCTCGGGCAAACGCAGCTCTCGAACGAGAAGTGACCCGGCTCTTCTCTTCCGCGGCAGAGAAGAAAGCCAGTGCCACGCTACTTCACGCTCCACTGTGGCTTAGGGAGCGGGCCGGTGTGTGGGGCGCGAAACGAGCGGATTTCCAGATGATGCAGCGCGTCAGGCAAGCGTTCGACCCGCACAATATTTTTGCTCCTGGGCGTTTCGTGGGAGGCATCTGACCCGTGGCGGCCCCGCAACCCATCCCTGGCGCGATTCCCGTCTACGAAGATTATTCGCGTTGCGTGCACTGCGGCCTGTGCCTGAATCATTGCCCGACCTACCGCTTGTGGCAACTGGAGGCGGATTCGCCGCGCGGCCGGATTCGCCAGATGATGCTGGTGAATGAAGGTGAACTTCCGGTCTCCGAGGGTTTCGTTGACCACATCGATAAATGTCTGGACTGCCGCTCGTGCGAAACCGCGTGTCCTTCGGCAGTGAACTACGGAAAGCTGGTGGAGCACGCGCGGGCACGAATCGAGCGGGACTTCAAGCGGCCGTCGTTCTCGCGATTGGCGCGGAATTTCGTGTATCGCCGTTTGCTGCCTTATCCCGAACGCATCGCGATGGCCGCGAAACTTCTGCGGGCCTACCAACGCTCCGGCCTGCAAACCGCGGCAAGGGCCACCGGGATTCTGAAACTGCTCGGCCTCTCGCAGCGGGACCTCTTGCTTCCGCCGGTCGATCGCCAATTCTTTTTCGATCAACTCGGCAAAACCTTTCCCGCTCAGGGTGCTCGCCGTGCACGCGTCGCCTTCTTCGCCGGTTGCGTCGCGAACGTCACATTCACCGGCCTGAATGAAGCGACCATCCGCGTGCTCACCGCGAATGGCTGCGAGGTGGTCGTTCCCGGCGGGCAATTTTGCTGTGGCGCGTTGCCCGCGCATGCGGGCGTGCGCGATGTGGCCCGCGACCTGGCTCGCTGGAACATCGCAGCCTTCGCTTCCGCCAATTTTGACGCGCTGGTGACGAATGCCGCAGGGTGTGGCTCCACTTTGAAGGAGTACGATCATCTCTTTACTCCGGACGAACCGGAATACGCCGCAGCCGCGGCGCTGGCAAAAAAGACTCGCGACGTCACCGAGTTTCTCGCGGGTCTCGGCCTCTCGGCTCAAATGAAACCCGTTCCCGCGCGGGTCACCTATCAGGATTCCTGCCATCTTCTGCACGGGCAAAAAATTCGCGAAGCCCCGCGCCAGTTGTTGCGCGCGATTCCGGGCGTCGAATTGGTGGAATTGCCTTTCGCGGACATTTGCTGCGGTTCAGCGGGAGTCTACAACGTCACGCAAACAAAGGCGTCTCTCGAACTGCTGTCTGAAAAGATGGCCTATGCCAAATCCACGAACGCAGAGATCATTGCCACGGCGAATCCGGGCTGCCTGTTGCAACTGCGCGCCGGCGCCGAAATTCACCGCACCGGGCAGCAAGTGCTTCATGTGGTTGAATTGCTTGACCGGGCTTGCGTGAACACTCTTCGTTAATTTTCTCTTCGCACGAATTGTGCAATATCCACCGCTCAAACCTAACAGCGATTTGTCATCCTGAGCAGCGCGCCTTTTGCGTTGCGAAGGATCTCAACCGATACGCGGTGCAGAACTTTATGGTTGAGATCCTTCGGCTATCCTCATCGGATAGCCGAAGGAAGACAATGGCCTGCTTGTTCTCCAGGGGTGAGCCTGAGGGTGACAATTGCTTTCTTGTTGTTCAGTGGCCAGCGGATTCCAAACATGACGAGGACTGAGGAATGGCGTCAACGCTCGGCGATCAGGTAGCGGCAGCCCCGCGGCCCGGTCCTTGCGGAGTGCATAATCCCGGCGGGCAGATCGCAGCGGTCGCCGGTGCGATAGGTCTTCGTCTCGCCGTTCATGGTCATGCTCATCTCGCCGCTCAGGATGATATGCGCCGATTCCGCGCGATGCGTGTGTTCTTTGTAATCCACCCCGGGGCCGTCCTCCCAAACGTACAGGTGAGAGTAACCCTCAAGAATCAACTGTTCGGCGAGGTCTTTCTCTTCCATGGTTCCCATCTTAACGCTTTTCTCAACCATTTGAGGAACTCCTCAAGTTGTCCCCTAAACACGACTTCGCCCTCACTGCAGCAATGGGGGTAGCTGCAGCAAGGGCGGGCCGTCTTCAGGAGAGAAGATCGTTAAGCCGCTATTTAGTTGCCCGGCGGCGGTGCAACGCCGGCCGGAGCCTGTCCAGCAGGGGCGTACATCATGTTGCCCCTGCCGTGAGGATGCCCTTGCCGGACGGTGTAGTCCGAGGGAACGGCAAAAAGCGTGGCCGCCGGCTCCTGGCGCTGAACGTTCGTGAGTGTGTAAGTGGTGGACCCAAAGCGCGGGTCGGTCCGGGTGCTCTTCACCACCACCTGCAGATCCGGCGAATACCAGCGCTCGGTAACCGTGGTGATCAGCTTGCTATTCCCGATTTGCCCGGCGGGAATGGTGTGTGTGTAACGCGTTCCCTGCGCGGAAACTCCGTTGATCGTCTGCGTGCCCAGGTCTTCCTTCTTCACCGTGCCGTTGGCGATTTCCTGCTGGATGTGGGCTTCGAACTTATCCTGCAAACCGCCGTTGCCTCTCTTGCCGGCGTGAGGCGCGGGCAACTGATCCGCGACCTTGGTGTCGGGGTGAAGAATATACGCCGTGCCGGCGACGGGGTCGTGAATCATCACAAAGGAGTTCGACTTTCCGCTGGCGACCAGCGGGCCGATGACCGGGAGCGTGGTCTCGCGGCGCACTCGTCCCTGCCCATCACGAAAAATGTTGGCCTGAATTTTGCGGTCGATCGTGGTGCCGTCCGCAAGCGTCTGCGTAGTCTCTGTGACGCCGACGGCGGAGTACGGCGCTCCCGTCACGACTTTCCCCGGGTGCATCTCCTCGAACCCCAGGATTTTCATGCGCCCGCCAATCGGCCCGCCGGGCATGAAGTCACCCTGAGGTGGCGGACCGGCTGGCGCCTCCTGTGCCACACCCGCGACGGCAATGCCTAGCACGCTTGCCGTCAATACCGACAAAATCCATTTCCTGTTCATTCCTGATTCTCCTCTACTTCTCTCCTGTTTCTTCTCTCCGGAACGCGGCGAGCGTGCCGCGTGAAATTCAGTTGTTCGATTGGGGCAGGCGATAGGCCTGCGGCTGTCCATCGGCGCCGAGCAGCAAGTCCACCTGAACGACGTCGTTGGCACGCTCCTCATCTACCGAGAGCCCCAGCGCCCCAAGCGCGCCGCGCTCCATCTGCACGCGCACCACCGTGGTGTCGTCGAGCAATCCCGGGATTGCTCCGGGAATCAACGCGAACTCGTCGCCATCGCTTTCGGCGATCAGGGTGCCGCCAAGTTCGGGGCCATTCGCAACGGAGTGAACGGCCACCGGCGTCCCGGACGACGGGTGCGCGTTCGCGGTATACACTTCTCCATGCTTGCGCCAAAGCAGCAGCGAACTGACGACGAGAGCCAGCGTCGCGGCAGCGAGCAGCCAACTTGCCACAACCATCCTGCCGCGGCTCTTCTCCGTGGTATGCAGCGTGCGAAATTCCTGGCGCAACCGCATCTCCACGCGGGATGGCGTCGTTGCGTCCGATGTCTGTTGCCCCAGTTCGCGCAGGTCCGCACTCAGCGCCAGCGAACTTTCGTAGAGCGCCGCGCATTGTGGGCAACTCCGCAAATGTTCGCGGGCGGCCGCGGACTCCGGTCCGCCCAGGAAGAGATCCCGCTCCATCCCCGCGCCGGCAAATTCTTCGCAATTCATAGTCAAATCTCCCGCGTATCTTCAGCGACCCGCATTCGCCCTTTTAGGCGGCTCGCGGAGCATTTCCAGCTTCGCCAGCAGCAGCGCGCGTCCCCGGTGCAACCTCGAACGAACCGTGCCGATCGGACATTCCAGGATCTGCGCGGCCTCTTCGTAACTCATCTCTTCCAGCTCGCAAAGCACCACGGTTTCCCGGAATTCCGGCGGCAAGGACGACACCGCCGAGCGCACCCGCTCGCGGCGTTCGTCAATTTCCGCCCAGTGCGCCGGTGTTCGTTCGTCGGCAACTTCGAGTATCTTCGCCTCTCCCTCGCTGTTCTTCACTTCCAGGGAGAACTCCCGGGGCAGGCGTTCCAGATGTTTCATTACCCGGTTGCGGGCAACCCCATAAAGAAACGCTCCCAGCGAGCCGCGTGCCGGATCGTATTTTTTGGGCTCGCGCACCAGTGTCATGAATACGTCCTGCACAATTTCCTCCGCAGCCCAGGCATGCCCGGTCATGCGTAGCGCAAAACGATAAATCTGCGCCTGGTTGCGCCGGTAAAGTTGCGTGAAAGCTTCTTCATCGCCCTTGGCCGAGCGCTTGAGCAGGACGTCATCTCTCTCCTGTGAGTCGATGTGCATTTCTCCTGATGTGACGCCTGCTTTATCTAACTATTCCCCGGCGGGCCGGGGAAAGTTCCCGGGCAGGCAAACGTCGCTAGCTGTGGCCAGAGGTCTCCGGCGGTCCTACTCTAAATCAAACCCGGTCAAAGGGTTAGAGTTGCAAGGGGGTGCTACGGGCAGGGCCCCGGGATGGACTGGGGCCGCAAACATTTGTGCGATCGGCGCCGGGTTAGCGTGCTTTCTTGCCGGGGCGAAACATCTTCCCCGCTACCCGAGTCACTACGCGGCGCGGCACCAACCGCTGCGAGTGCGCGCCCAGATAATTGCCCAGCCCGGAGATCACGTAGCTCTTTCCCGCGGCGAGCGCCTGCAAGCCAGTTCGTGCGACCTTATCCGCGGGCTCCTGATTCCGCGCCGTGAACGCTTCCTGGCCCGCAACCGCATGAAATTCCGATTCTGTCGAGCCGGGGCACAACGCGCAGACGCGAATGCCGTGCGGCTTCATCTCTTCCGCCAGGCCTTCCGCGAAAAACAGATCAAACGCCTTGGTCGCCGCGTATGTCGAAATGTACGGCACGGCTTGAAACGCGGCCGTCGAAGCCAGGATCAGGATGTCGCCGCTGCGCCTCGCCACCATTTCCGGCAGGAAGAGGCGCGTCAGATGCACCACCGCCGTGCAATTCACTTCCACCATGTCCAATAGCCGCTGCGTTTCCACCTGCGGCAGTTCGCCGTATTGCCCGAATCCCGCGTTGTTGATCAGCAGGTCGATGCGCAACCCTTTTTCTTTTGTGAACGTGAAAATTTCCTGTGGAGCCTCCCTCTTGGCCAGGTCAGCCGCCACAACGTGGGTTTGGATGCCGTGCTTTTTGCGCATACCCTCGGCAACTTCCTGCAATCGGTCCAAACGCCGCGCCGTCAGCACCAGATGAGTGCCTCCGGCCGCCAGTTCCTCCGCCAGCGCCACGCCGATCCCTGCGCTCGCACCGGTAATCAGCGCCCACTTGCCCTTCCATTCGCTTGTCATTCGAATTTTTCCTCAGGAAAGCTGCAGCTCACGCCGAATCGGGGGAACCCGTTTTGCGGACTTTCAGAACCGAGTCCTTCCATCGCGTGCCCTGTTCTTTCATCCGATCCATTAAGCGCCGTGCCCACACGAACTCCGCCGCCAGCAGTGTCAGCCCGAGAAAGATTACCACCCAGCCGGGACCCGGCGTGAATAGCATAACCGCTCCTAGCCCCAGGAGCGTAAAGCCGCCGAGAATTTTAAAGAAGCGCCGGACTTGGTCAATAGTGCGAAAAAACATGTGGCCTCAAGGGCGGAGGCGGAGGGAGCCCCATTGTGGCTGGAAATTTCAGAACAGACAACAGCCACACAGGTTGGATGCGCGACCCTGCAATACGGACATCGGATTCCCATGCCGCACAGTTCGCTGGGCTATCAGACGGCAGCAGAATTCGCGCGACAGCTTTCTCTTGCTTCGTCTGGCTCCGCGCTTCGCGCTACGCCAGACGAACCAGCCCTCTCACAGGCGGCGACTGTCGTATGATCCACCCTGCGGATCCGGTGCGCAAGTCACTCCGAACGCACCGCTCTTCAGGCCAAAGTCTCTAAGCTATATTGTTCCGCATAAACGGGGCGCAATGTCTTCATGTACCAGTCATCGAGATCTCGATATTGGGGCATATGGGCAAGATCAGATGGTGCCAGAGAAAATAGCGCTCCGTCATATTTCCGAAAGACCGAGTCCACTATGCCTTTGTGAAACACGTAATAGTCAGGGCTAAGCCCCTCTGTCCAAAGAACGGAAGACACGGGTTCAATGAGGTCATATTCTTCACTACCAAAAGGCTGAAGTATTGTCTCGGAATCATCAAAAAGATCACCTCCTCCCATGAGGCACCAGAGCTTCTTCAGGTCTTCTGGAACATAAATCGACTTGGAGCGTTCCCAATCTTCTATCGCAGAGAGCACGAGAGGGCCTCTCCAGATAAAGGCACCAGGATGTGACTGGGAGTCACGGAGAATCAGGTCAATCACGGCTTTGCCTTCGCGGCGGGTGGCCCGGGTTGAACGGTCTGAAATTTCTTGACATGGAAGACGTGGAGAGGATATCACTTCAACAATTCCCGTGGAAGTAGAGAGCCGGGGTTGCCCCAAGTTCCGGTGTTTGGTACCTGGGTCTTGGGGGCGGGTGGCCGACAGATTAACGATTAGGACGGTTTTGAGCGCCGCACTCTTATGGTTTCAAGGGTGGCAGGTGGCCAACTGACTCGGCAGTCTCTTTTGAAACTTGGCGATCTCGGTGAAATCTATCATTTCAATCTGGGGCTGAGATCTAAATTACGAGGGTGCCCGGCCCTTTTGGTTTTGAAAAGGGTCGGCCTTCTTCTCTTGTTCCTTCATTAGATTTCATACATTGTGTTCCGCCTAGAATTTGTAGCCGGCCCACAGTGCCCAGTAATTCAGGTTGCGGCCTGGCTGGCTCTCCTTGACAAACTTGCCCGCATAGAAAATTCCGTAGTCGGCTTGAAACCACAGATGTCGATTCGCCTGCCAGCGCACTTCCGCGCCCGGACGGTGTCCGACGAAGCGCGCATTACTTTTTCCCTCGGGAATAATCAGAAATCCGGGAACGGAATACACTCCGTCTCGCAAACTTTCCCGCCATTGAAAGATCCAATCGACGGAGACAGTCACGTTGCGTGGCAGCGTCGCTTCAACGCGAGGGTGTACGTCAACAAAGTTGATGGGGCCAGGGCCAGCTGTGGCGAGGACGCCAAAATAATTGCCCTTGGGGAAGAGCGGATTGAATGTGCCGAGGGTGTTCGTCCTCGGATCGTCGCCGCTCGAGATATCCGCTTTGGCGCTGAGTCGGGGCTTTAGGGGAACGGTCGTAATTCGGTAGCCCGTTTCCGATGCTGCGCTCCACGCCCGGATATTTGCGGACCCGAAACTTCCGAATTGCCAAAGCGCTTCATAGTCGAAATCCCAGCCGGGCTTCGTCTCGGCGACGGGACGAGAAAGACGCGCACCGATACTGTGCCGCACTTCGTGGCCTACACCCCGATTGAATCTAGCTGTTTTTCGATCGAGGCCAAGGTAGTAAGCGTCCAGCGTAATGGTCTTCGTAAAAGGCCGAACGCCGTATACGCCCCAGAATCCGACAGCGTGATTGGGTGCATTGTCAAAAAATCCCGGGTTGTCCATGTCCGGGCGCACGGCGAAGCCGTCAATCTGCCAAGAACCGACACCGGCCTTCACCATGAACCCGTCAAAGCTCAATCGCACGTTGGGTCCTTCGCGCACATCGATCAAGCGCCCGGAGCCATATTCCAGTTCGTGTCTCCCGGCTCTGACCTTGATCCAGTGGCGTTCGTCCCCAGTTCCGACTTCGAGAAATGCTGCTTGAAAATCGAGCTTCTTTTCGTCGATCGGTCTCGGGCCACCGATGCGGTAAGAATTCAAACCGCTTTTGAACTCGACGAACGACCGAACGTGCTTGCCGTAATGAACGTCGAAATAAAGCATGTACCGTTCATTGAGATAGGCGTTCATGAAAGGCTGCTGGCCCCAGTTGTCATTTCCGATCTGTTCCCAAACCTCGCGAGCTTCGCCACCGATGGATATGAACCAGTCATTCCGACCTGGCCGCAGACGAATATATTTGATGGGGTCCCAAAACTCCTGCCGCTCAGCCGGGTCGGCCAGAAAACTCCAGTCGTCGTCTTCGCGGAGCAAGTGGTAGACCCGGGCAGGCGCCGGGGATTCAGCGGCGGGAACGGATTGCCCTCGCGAGAGTGGCGTCGCAAGAGACACGACCATTAAGATCATCAACGTTCGCATGTGTCGCTTCGTTCCAATCCTACGTGCGGCGTCGCGGTTCGCGGATCATCGTCAGAAGTCGTTTGCACTTCTTATTTCTTCATTACCGTGTGGATTTCCGCGATGTATCCTCCGGGGAACTGCACGACAGCGGATTCTCGTTCGTCGGTCTTATACGGGGGTACAAGGACGTCGACGCCGCGGGCTTTTGCCATGGTGAGCGTGTCCGTGAGATTCGTCACTTCATAACCGGTCATTTCCCGGCCGTACGGAAACGGAAGGTGACCGTCGGTAACCAACGCGGTTAACTTGCCAAACTTCGATTCGATCCTTACTCGCCGATAGGTTTCCGTAGGCCTTCCGATTTCGACGCCCGGTGCGCGCGGTTCATCAGAAACGAGACTTCCGTGGGAAAACGCGAGAAAGCTGCGAACGAACTCGTCGGCTTTATCAGTAGATACATAGACGCGATTTTCAGGAACGGACTGGAGCGACGCGTAAGATGGCGCAGTGGTGTGCCAATAGAGTTGCGTATTGACGCCGCCCGGCCACTGGATGACGGCGTCTCGCCCAATCGGGTCGTTGAAGGGAGCGACGAGGACATCCGCACCGGTGGCACGAGCCGCACGCACAGCCACATCCATGTCCGTGACCAGATAGCCCGTGCGCTCCAGCCCAAACGGAGAGGGGATGGGCGTCTTGAAACCAAAGACGGATATGGACCCAACAGGGGTCAGGACTAATTGCGACATTGTGCTGCTCGGCGTCGGGGTTACTGTGAAGACCCCCTGCTTGGTCGTTGTCCCACCGAATGTGGCGATCAAGCTGGCGACGAAACGGTCAAAATCCTGCGGCGCTACGTAGACGTGCGTCGTATCATACTGCGGTCCGACCGCTACATTTGGCGTTGTCGCAATGGCTTGCGCGGCAACCGGGAAAGAATGCTGCCAGCTTGACAGATGGCTGCCTGCAACAAGCACAACGATCCCGAAAAACATCGCCCCAAGCGCTCTGCTTCTTTGCATTGCAATGCTCCTGTTGTTCGGACTCCGGTATCGCAAAGGCCCGGCAAGTCTCCTGCTAGGCTGCTTGCTGCTTCTCAGTCCGCGTGAGGCTGCGGCTGCACAGCCGATTGCGCAACCGCAGGCTGATCCCAGTGCTTACCCACGAGGCAAACTGAAGCAGCGTGTGTGAGACTGATCTTTTTTGCAAGAATCCAGCCACCGAGTTGCTCCCCGAGCACCATTCCCAGCAGACCGAGCAGAGCCACAATGGGCGGCGCCGGGCTTTTTACGCGGATTACTCCATACAGTACTCCGACAAACAAGCCCACGAGAAATGAAACGAAGAGTACCTTCATGCCCAGCACTCCTTCTCTCTTTTCTGAATCCGCCGACGGAGATTAAAGCATTAGAACGCGAAACAATCGCAACCCAGTTCCCATAACCCCATGTCTCCCAAAACAGGCAGGTGCCAGCCCTTCTCGCTCGGGGTGTGACCCGTAGCATGGGAACACGAAGCTGAATGGGACGCGCCTAGAGACTGGGTCGAACTCTTTGCGTACCCGCCATACTCTTTGACAGGAGACCAGTCCGGGCTTACCGGAAGCGCCGGCGGTGCAAGTTTCGAGAATTCCGAAGCGGCATAGACAATTTCCCCGCCAACGACTGTGAGGACCGATTCGAGTTGCTTGATCTCTTCTTCCGGGATGGAAAAATAATCTGCCGAAAGAACGGCGAAATCCGCCAGTTGTCCCGGCGCGAGCGCACCCTTCTTGCCGTTTTCCGTCGAGAACCAACTGCTCCCGAGTGTGTAGAGCTTCAAAGCTTCCTCTCGATCGAAGCGGTTCTCGACTGGGTAAAGGCTCAAGCCCCCGATGGTCTTGCCTGTGACAAGCCAGTAAAGCGAGAGGAATGGATTGTAGCTTGATACTCGCGTGGCATCCGTTCCGGCTCCGACGGGAACGCCCATTTCAAGCATGCGCCGGATGGGCGGCGTCCGTTTCGCCTGCTGCGCGCCGTATCGTTCGACGAAGTATTCGCCCTGGAAGGCCATGCGGTTCTGAATGGCAATGCCCCCGCCAAGGGCCTTCACACGTTCGATGTTGTGATCCGTGATCGTTTCACAGTGATCGAAAAACCAATGCAGGCCGTCGAACGGAATCTCCCGGTTCACCTCTTCGTAGACTTTCAGCGCCCGTTCGATCGTTTCGTTGTAGGTCGCATGCAAACGAAACGGCCAGCGATTTTCCACTAGATGCCGGATGACCGTTTTCAGTTCACTCTCCATGACCGGGAGCAAGTCGGGCCGTGGCTGGAGGAAGTCCTCGAAATCGGCGGCTGTGAAAACGAGGTTCTCACCCGCGCCGTTCACGCGGTAAAAGTCGTCGCCCGCTCCCGGTTTCGTCATTCTTGTCCAATTTTGGAAATCGGACAGTTCCTGTTTGGGTTTCTGCGTAAAGAGGTTGTAGGCGAGGCGAATCGAGAGCTCCCCGTTTCGGTGCAGTTCGTTTACGACTCCATAGTCGTCGGGATAGTTCTGGAAGCCACCGCCGGCGTCAATCACGCTGGTAAGGCCAAAGCGGTTGAGTTCCCGGAAAAAGAGACGCGAGGAGTTGAGCTGGTCTTCACGCGACAGCTTCGGTCCCTTAGCCAGTGTGGAATAAAGAATATTCGCGTTGGGTTTTGCGATAAGCAGACCGGTGGGATTTCCGCGCGAATCCCGCTGCACTTCTCCGGCGGGAAATTCCGGTGAGTCCTTGCCGTAGCCCACCGCACGCAGAGCCGCTCCGTTTAGCAAAGCCCGGTCATAAAGATGGAGAACAAAAACGGGCGTGTCTGGAGCGGCTTCATTGATTTCGTCGAGCGTTGGCATGCGGCGTTCTGCAAATTGGAATTCTGTCCAGCCTCCGACCACCCGCACCCACTGTGGCGCCGGTGTACGTACAGCCTGCTCCTTCAACATGCGCAGTGCATCGGCAAGAGACGGCACGCCATCCCAGCGCAGTTCCATGTTGTAGTTCAAGCCTCCCCGAATGGGATGCATGTGCGAATCATTCAACCCGGGAATCACCGTGCGACGCTTCGCATCGATGACTTGCGTCCCCGGCTCCCGCAGACGAAGAATTTCGTCGTCTTTCCCGGCAGCTGAGATCTTTCCGGCGGATATTGCAACCGCCTCGACAAACGACGGAACCTGGTTTGTTGCGATCCTTGCGTTGTGAAGTATCGTGTCAACAGACATGGGAATCTCCTTCTGCAACTAAAATCGGGTTATGGGGGGCAGGCCTGGTCTGCCCCCCGGGTGGTTTATTTGTGTGCGGCTGCGGCGAGGGGACCTGTATATTCCGCAAATTTTGTTGCCGGTAGACCGTGCACCATGGTGTAGGCGTATTCGACCCCGACTCCGTAAGCACCGAAGTGGGTCTTCACGATGTCCATGACCGCGTCATAGGTTCCCTTGAGGGCCCAATCGCGCTGCCATTCGAGCATCGTGGAAAGGGCCGTTACGGGCTTCGCGCCCGCTTGGATCACGCGCTTCATCGCGTTGTCGTGCGCCAACTGGCTTACGTCGCCGCAACAATCCTCGACGACGTAGACTTCGTAACCGTCGTGTATCGCCTGCACCGTCGGGAGAGCCACGCAGGTTTCCGTCCACAGTCCCGCCAGCACGATTTTTTTGCGGCCGGTTTTTTCGATCGCTGCCACGAAGTTCTTGTCATCCCAGGAATTCATCGACGACCGTTCGATGGGTTCCTGGCCGGGAAAGACCGCCCGGAGCTGAGGCCACATATTTCCGCTGAAAGACTTCGTTTCGACAGTTGAGAGTACAACAGGCAGTTCGAACACTCTTGCTGCCTTGGCGATCGCAATAACGTTGTTGATAATCCCCTGGCGGTCGAAATTGCTGACCCCGAACAGCATT
>Ga0210387_10000319_pt1 | contig 34727 bp, 35 predicted proteins | sample IncBWC7OmetaG_FD_160108 | JGI IMG/M metagenome (GOLD analysis project Ga0210387, IMG submission 160108) | Forest soil microbial communities from Barre Woods Harvard Forest LTER site, Petersham, Massachusetts, United States - Inc-BW-C-7-O ... | reverse complement strand
AATCGCTGGACAACCGGCGATCCAGCTTACTCCGACTAGAGCTGCTGGGCAGTACACAAAGCTTGGCCCCGGTGGGTACCCGGTAACCCATGCTGCTTCGACCTCTACAACGTATTCGGCGAGTATTAGCGAAGCTGCCTCGGCTACAGATACACCTTCCGCTGAAGCCCACTTCAATGTGGCTACTACAGCGGCCGCGAGCGCGACCGATACGCCTTCCGCACAAGCTAACTTCAAGGCGGCTAGAGTCGAAGCCGCCACTGCTACTGATACGCCTTCGGCCGAAGCACACTTTAACGCGGCAGCTACTGAGGCTGCTGCTGCTGCTGATACGGTAACAGCCGCGAAGGCAGAGACAGCAGCCATTGTGGAGGCAGCAAGTGCTGCGTCGGTACAATCCGCTGAAGCCTACTTTAATGCGGCCGTTGCTGAGGCAGCATCTGCTGCGGACAGTACGTCGGCACTAGGAGGTAGGTTCGCAGCTGTTACTGAGGCTGCCTCAGCTTCCTCGACACAATCTGTCGAGTTGGTAGGGCATCCGGCGGTTAATGAGGCAGCCTCGGCTACCTCTACACAATCTGTTTCTCTCCATACTACGGCATCAATTCACGAGGCAGCTGCCGCTTCCTCGACGCAGGCTACTACAGGCTTCACGGATACAGCCGTTAGCGAGGCTGCGAGCGCGGCGAGCACTGCCACCGCAGTACGAGTGTTATCAGCTGGGGTGCATGAGAGTGCGAACGCCGCCGATTCACCTGGTGCACATCGAATCCAATCGTCACAAGTGCTCGAGGCCTGTACTGCTTCGGACATCTACTTCTATTCCACACACTTCAACGCGGACGTTAGCGAACCTGCGGCCGCTCAAGATCACCAGTCCGCTTTGGCTCGATATAGCGTAGCTATCGTTGAGGCTGCTAATGCTCAAGATACTTCCCATGGAACTTCTCATCCAATCAGGAAGCTCCCTATCATAGCTGGATCAAGAGGAGCCTACGTGTATGGAGGCTCTAGAGGTTCCAATACGTTGTCTGGCTCGAGGCCAACCCAGATCACAATCGATGGGGAGGCAGACACGTAATGACTGTACAGATCCAGAATATCTCAGTGCCGTGGAAGAACGATGCGCAGATCACTATCAACGTGACGGCGGCCTCTCCAGAGGATACTCTGGCGGGCTCGACGATATCGTGGTCAGTGTATGCTCAACAGTATGGAGTCCTTGTTGACCCTCCGACGCCGCTATTAACGAAGACAGTTGGTTCTGGGATCACAATCACCGGAAGCTTATACCCTATGCAGTTCGTTGTTACCTTATCGCATGCGGATTTGGCTGCCTTTCCGACTCCACCGTTTGGCAACTACTACCACGAGGCTCTCGTTACGGATACATCTCAGAGCAGAGACACGGTAGTTGGTGGCATCTTGACAGTAACACTGAGCGAGAACACGTGATGACTTATACACCTGTACCGCTCGGACCCATAACGGCTATGAACGTTAAGATGCGCTTCCCTGAATTTAGCGACATTGACGACTCGCTCGTCGAGTTTGCGATCGAGGAAGCTAGTCTGTTCATTTCAGACCGTATCCGTCGTGGTGCTGTGCTAGCGCACATGTATTTATCGGCTCACATCATAGCGATCGGTGACTATGCATCGCTTACTGAGGGAAGGGAGATTGCCTCCGAAACGTTCGGGCGTATTCACGTGAAGTACGCAACAGCTTCCGAAACACGTGCGGGAGCAGCTCTAGGGGACTTGTCTACCACTTCCTATGGGCGCCGATACCAAGCAATCATAGGGATCGGCCTTAAGCAGTTCGATGTGATACGTACGACTCGCATGCACCACGGTTGGGACTACTAGGAAGAGTGGATGCCGTATTCGTTCAAGAGAGCAACCCAGACATGCCAAAGGATGATTCGATCCTATGGCGAACCGGGTGTGCTTCGAAGAACGGTTATGAGCTTGCCAGTGGATCGTCCAGTGATATGCGCTGAAACAACTTTCTCGCCTGCTGAGCATGCTGGACGCCTGTACTCAGATCTGGATCGGTTGGTGTTGTTATCTACGGAAATGCTCACGCTCGATCCGAACCACGAGCTGGATGTGCTGATCCTCTATGTACCGGGAACTAGCCCACTTGTGGAGAGACCACCGTTAAGGTTCTCGCAACCACCTAACCGAATAGGGACTGCTGGAAGGATCATCTACTGGGAACTAATCGTAAGAGGTAGTTAGTAGACCATGATTGATAGACGCGAGTGGATCTTACAAAGGTTGTTTACGGTGCTCGGCACCGTACCTGACCTTGTGACCACTTGGCGCAATCACCGGGGGCCACTGCCTTCGTTCGATTCGAACACCAATGAGGCAATCTTACCGGCGGGAATATTACTCGACGGTCACGAGTCCGGAGTGGGTAGAGTATCGACGTGGGATCATGGGATACGTCCAGGACCGCAACCACCCACTTTGATGAGGCTCGAACCGCAAGTGTTTATCTGCCTCATGCCAACAACGGATATGAGTAATGCTGGCGTAGGACCGCTGCTATCAGCATACAGGATGTCGACCACGAACCTGATCACTAACGATTCGGTGATGTGGGAATACCTAGGAGCTAACGGTGATATACAGTATCTTGGTTCTATCACCGATATGCAATCAGGCGCGGCAATGCTAGGGAACATGCATCTGCGATACGCAATCACATATGTGTGGGATCCTCTAGACTTCACTTAGCAACAGGAGAGTAAGCATATGGCCTCGAATTATGGCGCACAGCCCGGTCTGTGGTCACCAAACACGAACAACTTGCTCATCGGCAAGGGTATTTGCTTGTTGGATCCAACTGCAACAGGCAACTCCTTCTTCCACATGGGTAACGTGCCGAGTCTCAAGATCACTCCCAAGTCCGAGCCACTCGATCACTACTCGGCGATGATTCGACTCTTGGTTCGTGACCTTCGTGTCGTTGTCAAGCAGGACATCGAGATGAAGCTGGAACTCGAAGAGTTCTCGGTCAAGAACCTGGGTATGGTGTTCTCGGGCAACGTCGACTACACGACCCCCCTCTATCCGATCGTCGATATCATGTCGGCGGTGCAGATCACTGGGTGGTTCAAGTTCTTCGCCACGAACGACGTTGGCCCTCGTTGGTACATGTCGATCCCCTCGGTCATGTTCCTTGCTTCGGGCACGTTCGATCCTATCTCGGAGAAGTTCGCTAACTGCGAACTGACTGGTTCGGTGAACTTCGCGTTCTCTACGGGTACTTGGGGAACGATTCAGCTCCAGCCTGCAGTTGGAACGATCGCGCCCGAGAACGTTCTGCTGCCGTTTATCGTTGGACCTTCGACGACTCTGACAACCTCGCCTGTGGTGGTCTCCGTTGCCGCGGCGCCGACGCTGACGGTGAACATCGGTGGTTGGATCGGAGCGAATTCCTACTCGTATCAGTGGGAGTGGGCAGATACTTCGGCTAACATCGCGGGAGCAACTTCCTACACGTATCTGCCAGTTGTCGGTGACGAGACTCATACGCTCGCCTGTAAGGTGACGGGTACGAATCTTATCGGCAGCACGGTAGGAACGACTGTAGCAACCGCCGTCGTTACGGCGTAGTACAGCGTAGCGTAAGTATCCGTTTTAACTCGAGTTGGAGGCAACTCTTATGACATCACTGCTTGACATCGTAGACCAGAGCGAAACTGTCGAAATCAAGGGACACACTCTGCGTGTGTTCCCCATCACGGCTGAGGGAGTCGGGCTGCTACTGCTGCAGTTCGACTCCGTCCGCTCGATGTTCGGCGGCACCGCGATCACCATCAAGCCTGAGGATCTAATGCTTCAGGCTCCAGATGCGGTCGCGGGGATCTGTGCGCTAGCGACAACGGACCGAACCGAGTTCGCCAAGAAATCGGCTTGGCTCGAGCACATCGAGAAGGCTAATACTAGGGCTGCCGCTCTTCCCGTGAGCGACCAGCTTAAGATTCTCACCCGCTGCATGAGGATCACCTTCGCAGAAGGCACCGGCCCTTTCGTCGAGATGGTAAAGGAGTTCACGGCCGCTCTAAGCACTACCAGCGAGCAGGGTCCTCCCAACGGGGCATTGGGTACGACATCGCAAGGGCAGTTCAATGCTGCATTGCAAACGGGCATCCACCCAGAGACGCCTGGAACTACTCCCCCCGACAGCTCCAAGGGTACGTTGAACTGATTGGGCACGAGGCTGCCGTGCTGGCCTCCGATATGTACTCGGCGGCTGCCACAGCCCAGTCGAATAAGCAAGAGGTTCACGATAACTACGTGGACAAATTGCGAATCAGAGCTGCTGAGGTTTAGCTTCTATGCCACTTCGGCTGTACTATGATGGCAAGCAAGCGAGCGATACCCTAACGGCTTCGATGGGGTCGCTTAAGGCTCGCATGCTGGATGCTATGCGCCAGACAGCTACAGCTATGGCGCGTGACATCCACGAGCGCGCGAAGGCCGATATTGCTGCAGCCGGGGCTTTCGGGAGTGCTTGGCAGAATGCCGTAACTGTTAATATAACTGAGGGAGGCGCGAACATTAAACTTGCTGTGACGATCTCCGCCATTGAGAATGTTCCCAATACGCTGGGAGCGTTCAATATCTTCGAGTATGGTGGAGTGATTGTAGGTAAGCCGATGCTCTGGATTCCAATCCCCGGTGGCGAAGCAGAGCAGGGTCAGCGAGCCGCTGACCTTGGTATCAACCTCATTAGAGTTACCTCTAAGACGACTGGTAACACTGTGCTGTTGGATCCGGAGTCAGATAGGGCAGTCTACTTCGGTGAGTCGTCCGTAACAATACCGCAGAAGTTCCACCTTCGGGAGATAATTGCGGATGTAGGGGCACACTTCCAAGACTACTATACGCAAGCGTACTCCTCTGGCAAGCCTGGGTAAGAAAGTAGGGATATCATGGCATCCTCAGGCGGCAGCGACGACATCATCCAGAATATAGTATTAGCTGGACAAGATGATGTCATATCTGGGTTCAATGCGATACGCGAGTCGGGGGTCGCAGCATTCGAGGCGATCTCCGCGGCAGCCGCTGGGGCAAGTCTTGGAAACTTTGCAGAGCTGATCGCTGGCATTGGTGCTGCTGGGGCCATAGCTGCAGCAGGGATGTTCGAGCTAGCTAATGCTAGTGCCAATGCTGTTTACAACCTATCCAACCTCGCCGATCAAGCTGGCTCCTCGGTTGGGGAGTTTACTGGGCTCGTCACAGCTATTGGGGACGCTGGCGCTTCTATCGACGGTATGTCGACGGCTCTCAGACGGATGGCCGTCCGAGTCGAGGTAGATTGGCCAGCAATCCAGAAGAATGTTACGGCAGGAAGTGACGCTATCGTAGATGCGGCGCTCCGCGTTCGGGCTGCGGCTCTGCAGGAAGAGGAAGCTCAAGAGAGGATCACTGCATCTCAAGCTCGCGCAGCCATTCAGGCGGAGCAGAGTGCTCAGGCAGAAACGCGTTCCCAGAACGAACGGATCGATGCAGCTGAGGAGTCTCGTAAGCGGAATGCAGATGCTATCCTTGAGGATGCTCGTTCCGCAGAAGAGTCGAGACATGCTGAGGTTGAGTCTGCGAGACAAGACGCGGCCTACGAAGAGGAGACCCGCAAAGCCCAATATACAGCCGCTCGTGAAGCCGCAAGGGATGCTGAGCAGGACCGTAGGGTAGAACACGAAGCTAAGCTGCAAGAAGTCAAAGACGCTGAGACGTTCCAGAACGATCAGCTTTCGATAGCGTCTGCTAGTCAATCCCTTGCCGAGGCACAGGTTCGAGATCGGCAGGTCCACGGCGAACAGATCTCCAAGGAGTACCTGAAGCAGCTTGCTATCCAGAGAGCCGATCTGGCTGTTCAGGAGGCGAGACAGCGTCTTCAGGAAGCTTTGGAGAAGCCCGGCAAGGATGCCGCAGCGGAGAAGGAGAGAAAGGCAGAGAAAGCACAAGAGGCTCAGGAGCGAGCCCAGGAGCGAGAAGAGCGTAAGACAGAAGCTCAAGCAGCGCAGAGAGCTCGAGACCAGGAGGAACAAGAAAGGAGGATTGAGCGGCAAGCCGAAGCACAACGGAGAGCCGACGATCAAAGAGAGAAGCAAGCCGATAGGCAGGCGGCAGCTGCGAGAGCTGCTCGTGATGCAGCTCAGCGTCAGAGGGATCAACAGCTTCGCCAGGATGAGGAGGCCGAGCGTAGTAGGGCGAATCAGGTCCAACAGCGCCAAGAGCAAGAGCGTGCTGAACTTCAAGTAGCCGAGAACAACCAGAAGAGGATCGAAACAGCTAAGAAAGCTGATGAGGCTTCACGTGACTCCGTTGCGAACGCTACGAAGTACGTTGAGCAGCTTGCGAAGACTCCTCAGGGTCAGATTATTACAGAGCAAGCGCACGCGCTCTCCGATGCGCTAGATTCCATCGCGGGTAAGACTACTGATACTGCCAAACACGTTGCTGGGGCTGTACCAGAGATAGCTCTGACTGCCAAGAACCTCCTCAACGGTATCATAGGCAGTACTGCTCAGTCAGCAGAGACTATTAAGACATCTCTTGAGAAACCTTTTGAGGGCATACTTGGCTCAGCCCCTAAGCTGAACGATATCGTACTGAAGACTGCTGACGTCTTTCATAACCTGACCGACGCCACAACAAAGAATGCCCTTGCGACTGAGCTACTTGGTCGGGGCTTCTCTCAAACCTTAGTCGAGAGCCTTTCCAGAGGTAGCGCTGCCCTACAGGCAGAGCAACAAAGGATCCAGAAGCTAGGATTCCTCGACTTTAACGTTGAAGGGGCTAAACAGCTTCGCGCCGAATACTTTACGCTCGGCAACGAGGTAAGGCTGTTAGGCACTGAGATGGGCCAAGCTTTTGGTCCTCAAGTTACTGGGGCTTTACATGCCATCCGGACGGTTGTGGAGCAGAACCGCGCTGCGATGGTCGGCTTTGCTGGGGATGTTGCTGGGAAGGTTGCCCCGGCTCTGTACGGTCTTGGTGAAGCTATTTCCGGGGTCAAGCTGGATAAAAGTGCACTATCACCGAAGCAGCTAATCAACGAGGAGGAATGGAAAGCAACATTCGACAGGATTGGGGGTTACGCTAGCCACTTTGTAGAGTCTCTCGAGGAGGCTTTCCAACTACTCAAGCCTGTATTCCAAGCGATCCGCGCGGGGCTCGATCTCGCTGCCCAAGGCCTCTCCAAGGTTGCAGGATTCCGTATCTCCCCAGAGGCCCTGGGACTAGTACTACTCGCGGCGCGTCTATCTGGCATAGTCGGTATTGTGTCGCGCTTGAGTGTTGCGCTAATAGGCCTTGTTGTAGGCAATCCGTTTGCACTGCTAATCCTGGGCGCATTCGCTCTGGGCGTAGCTATAGTGGAGCTTATTACACACTGGAATCAGTTCAAGGCGTATCTGTCGGAGAAGTTCGGTAACCCGCTAGCGGGTTTGCAAGCTGACTTCAATGCTGGTATGGATGCAATCGTAGCATATGGTAAGGAGGCTTGGCAGAAGGTCAAGACTACTACGTACGATGCGTTCCAGTCTGTGACAACCTTCTTCCATGACTACGTAGTCCAGCCAATCAATACCGCAATTACTACAGTCGTAAATGGCTTTAAGGCTATTGCTAGGGCTATAGGTGACTTGGTTAATGATGTTAAGACTACAGTAGATACTATAGTAAGATTCTTTACGGGGATGGTAGACTCGATAGAGGAAGCTATCTCGGGGCTAGTGTCGACTATAGAAGGTTACTTCGATAAGCTAGTCTCCGCAGCTGAGTCGGCAGCGAGCGCAATCGCGAAGGCTTTCGCATGGGCGTTTGGTAGTGTTGGCGCGTCAGCGAGCTCAGCTCCTACCCAAGCTCCTCAAGTTGCAAGCCCAAGCCCAAGCCCAAGCCCAGCTCCAACACCCACGGCTCAAGCACAAGCAGCGCCAGTAGCGCCAGTAGCCCCCACTCAAGCAGCTACTGCAACACCAACACCAACACCAACACCTAGCGTAGCTGCGACTCCGACTCCGACTCCTACCACTTCTGCTCCGGCAGGAGTCGTTAGCGCTCCGGCTCCGGCTCCGGCTCCGGCTCCGGCTCCGGCTCCGGCTCCGAGCGTTGTAGGTTCCGGTAACGTAGTTGTTCCTCAGGCTGCTCCACAGGTTGTTGAGCGTGGGGGTGAGGGGGGTGCGGGATTCAGCTACACCGCAGACTATGGTGGTGTTGAATCTGGTAGTGGCCCTCCTGGAGCAGTGCAGCAGCCTGCTTCTGTGGAGCAGACTACCCAACGTGCATCTACTCCTACTCCTACTCCTACCGCTCCAACTCGTGCTCCAACTCAACGCGCACCGGCGCCTGCTTCAGCCTCTGCGGCTCCTCCTGCTGCGGCCGCTCCCGCGCTCGCTCCCGCACCAAATGTCCCAACTGCGGATGTGCAGGGACGCCCCATAATCCCTGGAGCCGTATACTACCCAGAAGAAGGAGGCTTTAGGCTCGCTGCTCCTGAGGAACAACGCACTCCAGCTCTCGCAGCAGCTGTACGAGCTGCCCAATCTAGCGTCATCAAGTCAGTAGATGAGGTACCGTACGGACCGCAAAGCTCTGGGGTGAGGACTGGTCTTGAGAAGGAGCCCATTAGGTCGAGTGCTCAGGTAGCGAGCGAGATCGCGACGAACCCACTGGATACGGTTTTCGCGAGCAATAAGCAAGGCGTAGTAGCAGATGCTGCGGATCGCGAACAGGCAGCAGCGGACTCTACGCGGCTTAGAAGAGCCTCCGAACGCCAAGCCGCGTTTGAGGAAGACGAGAGCAGAAAGGCTCCTGGACAGCAACAGCTGCTTCTTCCATCTCAGCAGCCTGATCGCCAGCGCTATAGTGACCAGCAACTAGATAGGTTGTATCCCCAGGGTCATCCGCCACTGTCGCTCGATTCGCCGCTACGCGAGCGTGCTGAAGAAAAGCAAGCTGCGAAGAGTGACTTCACTACTAAGTTGCCCGACGGTGAGAAGTTTAACACTACAGTAGTGAAGCTTGATCAGGGTACGGCAGCGCTAGCAGCCGCAGCCAATGGTCTCCGTGCGGTAGCTGGTACTCTTGGCGAAGCTGCTAGTAAGCTCAGCTCTATCAGTGGAGGTTCATCGGGTAGTGCTAGTACTAGCGGAGGTGGCAGCAGAGGTGGGGGTAGTGACACTAGTAGCGGAGGTGGGTCATCAACATCCGGAGGAGGGGGAGGAGGAGGAGGAGACTCGTCAGAGCCATCGGCACCTTCGACACCTACGGAAGTACAGCCTCCCTTCGCTGCAGGTGGTGAGATCGGTGGTGTCTCTGGGGTCGATAAGAATCTGGCTCTAGTAACGAAAGGGGAATTCGTACAGCCAGTCCCTGCTGTTGAGCATTACGGCAAGCCGTTCATGGACTCCATCAGGACCATGACGTTTCCAAAGTTCAATCTCGGGGGGCTCATTGGCGGCCCATCAACAACGACTAATGATGTCACTAACGTGGCGGCGGCACCACAGCAGCAGCTACCCCGGTTTGAGTTCGGGGGGCTAGTCGGAGCGATCGCTAGCGCTAGAGCGTCGCTGCCACGGTTCGAGCTCGGTGGCCTTATAGATAAGCTTCCGCACTTCGCTAGAGGTGGGCATGTCGAGCTTCCGCGATTTGAGATGCCTCACGCTAGTTTCCCCAAGTCTGAGGTCGGTGGGCGTTCAGAGCATATGTTTCATCCTAAGGAGGGAGCTGAACATACTAGGATCCCGAGATACGAGTCTGGCGGCCTAGTCGAAGGTAGTCCTATTGCCTCGCCCGCGTTCAGTCTTAGGATCCCGAAGTTCGAACTTGGTGGTCTTGTAGATGCGATCGCAGGGTTACCGCGACTCGCTAGGGGTGGGATGGCTCCAGCGTCTACGTCTACGTATTCATACACTTCGCGGGAGAAAGAGACTACCCACGAGAAGCTACATGTCCCTAAGGTTCCACACTTAGACGAGCGGTCGCCTCGTAGGCTTCCCGAAGTACACTTACCAAAGTTCGAGTTTGGTGGGCTAGTAGGGCCTTCCTCACCGATCAACAGCACCACAAATAACGCAGGCGATACGAACACTACGGACAACTCCAGTAGGAGTTCGAGTTCGACTACGACTTCGCTGCCAAGGTTTGAGTTTGGTGGGCTAGTCGATGCAGTGAAGAGCATTGGCAGGGGCATTGGCATTACGATGCCGCGTTTTGAGTTCGGTGGACTAGTCGATACTCCTACTGCTGCTGCTCCGCAGGTTGGCGTTAGCGACGCCGCACCGCGTATGTCGCTACCAAGGTTTGACCTCGGTGGGCTAGTAGGGGGCGTTGCTAACATTGCGGTGCCGCGCTTCGAGTTCGGAGGTCTAGTACCGAACTTAGCCGTCTCGGTACCGGCATTTGCTGGAGGCGGATTTGCCGCCGGCATTCCAAAGTATGCGGAAGGTGGCTCGACGTCGGGCTCGGGCGGAGGACGATCGTTAACGCTGGTGCTTGATGGCAAAACGTTCGATGGCCTCTCGGGGTCACATGACTCAGTAGGAGCTTTAGAGAGGCATGCGATCCAGAGGCGATACGCATCGGCCTCTAGAACGAAGCCGACCTCGACCAGATAAAGGGATGAGATGCTGTGGCACTAACTGATTCGGGTACGATCTTAGCACTGATCTCGATGGGTCTCCCGTTCTACTCTGCTCGGGATCTCAAGGAGACGCGTACCCTCATCAAGGACATCAAGGCGAACAAGCAGGACCTGCCTCGTTCGATCGGTGGTACTTTGATGAATCTTGTGCCCCCTCAGTTCCTGAAGTACGAGATCAAGATCACTTCGCCCGGCGACATAGCGCCGCCAGCCTTCGATAAGGTGTACGCTGGGACTCCTGTGACTGTGTGGTCTACACTCCCTTTATCGTACGCTGTTGGTGGAACGCCCTCTCGTGGTGTAGTGTCGGGGTCGTCGGTGACAAGTAACGGCTTTGTATCCTATAGACCTATCCATGTTTGCCTTGTGACGGATGTAACAGGAGAGATTGAGGAGTGGAAAGGAAAGATGCCCTGGGAAATAGTCTTCGAAGAGGTTTAGGTAGGTAGGTAGGTAGGTACTTAGCTTATGACGGTCTACAACGTATCAATTGCTGAGGCGGCCTCCGCTGCGGATCACCCTGCTGCGGAAGCACACTTCTACGCTGGCGTTACTGAGGCCGCTACTGCTGTAGACAGTCCCTCGACTAACTGGGTTACGGGGGCGAGTGCTACTGAGGCTGCTACTGCGGTAGATCACCCTCGTGGCGGTTGGGGTGTGTCCATTACTGAGGCCGCTACTGCAGTTTCTGTACAAGCCCTCGCAGCCTCTTTTCACGTTGGGGTTGTAGAGACAGCGAATGCACAGTCTGTGCAGTCGACTGGCTCGACACTTACAATCGCGCACGAGGCTGCTTCTGCTGCAGACCATCCTTCTGCACAAGTTGTGCATAGGGGTGGAGTAGCCGTCGTCGAGGCCGCAGCTGCTCGTGATTCGCCTTCGGCAGTCCTCGTGCCTGGAGGTGTTGCTGCCCCGCTGCTGTATGACTATCCGTTCTTCTTTGCTTGGATCGCTCCCACGGAGGTTTTTTCGCCCACCATACATAACAGAGAGGATGTCGAGATCATCTCGTTTGATTTGTCCCAGCGTGAGGGTGAGTTCGCTCTGTTGAGTGTAGAGATTAAGAACCCTAGGATTGGTCTACTCAATCCGGGGAGACTCTACTGGACATACTTCTCATGGTATAACGGTACAGAGATTGTTCTACTGTTCAAGGGTCGTCTCATCGCTGTGCCAAACAACATCTTTGCGGAACGTGCTACGATTGAGTTTACGGCTAGACCTTTGGACTATCTCGCACAGCAGCAAGCTATTGCTTTGGGAATTATGAACGCTGGACCTCCTAACTGGGATCCGGCTTTTATCTCTCCTGAGAAGCGCCTCGATCCCGACACGTCTCTGGAGGCGTTATCGGTTGCATGGGCTATCGATAGGGTCTCAGGGGTAGTCTCGACATCCAACTTCCTCGTGGGGGAGGACGGAACTCTAGTCTTTACGGCTGACCAGGGGTTGTACTATTCGGTGAGGTTTACGATCGACAAGCCGCCGGCGAGGAGTGTATACTGCAATTCGACTGTAACGTGGCAACAGCGAGGTACCGGCGTAGTCGATATGGGGACGCAGACGATTCTGGCCTACTCAGGGGAATCGATCTATAACGATTGGCCGAAGCCACTCACGTCCATTGGAGGCGGGTGGTCGGTAGAGTTCTCGTCCGTCTTCGATAACTATAACACTGCTAAGACGGATATGGTTGATCTGTCCTACGATTGGCAAAACACCTCTAAGACGCATCACTTTGGCGACACGATGAAGGTGTCTGTGAAATGGACTAAGCCCTACTTTAGAGGTCCTTATCAACGACAGCTCGCTACTGCGTTCGTTCAATGGGCGCAGATTTCCACCAACGTCAATTTCGTAGATACTCCTGAAGGGATCTCGCGTTACACTGACGTCTGGGTTCCTCAATGGTCACTTGCGACCCAGCTCCAGCTCCGGTGGGAAGCGAAGCGGGATCGTACGGAGAACGCTAGGTTTACCCTTGTAGCAGACCTACAACCAGTGTTTACCGATCCAGGTGGTGAGGCTGCGAACTTCGCCCAGGACTCCGAGCTGCTCGAGATCAATGGCAAAGTGGGGCTTGAGGGGCCTTACGGTCAGTGGCAAGGGGAATGGGCACCCGATACGACGTACTCGATCTACGACTACTTCACGGTGATGATCGCTGGCTACCAGTATACGTACCAAGCTACTCGTAACCACGTATCTCTATCTCAGTTCGACATCTCTACTACCGCGACGCTTTGGCAGCCCGATACGCAGTATGCAGCAGGTGAGAATGTTTGGGTATCGCCGTCGGATCTTGTTAACCAGGATGTGGCGAATGCGCTCAAGTACTCATTCCAGGGGCTCCCGTCCGATTTACCGCCGGGCCAGAGTCTCCCCCCAGTCTCTTTCGCTAGTGGTTGGGTGTATGCAGTTCTTCTTTCCCATACCTCCCAAGGCTCGTTCAACCCCGATTACTTAGATGCTAATGGTAACGTGATCTATGATCTCAGAGTGAATCCGTTCTCCGGCAAGCCGATGTATCAAGCGATTCCGAGCTTCCGAGGTCTATGGACTCCTGGGACTGTGTATGCACCTTCGGACATGTTTATACCTCCGTCTCCTTACACGGGACTTATTATGAAGGTGATTGTGGGGCATACTTCGGCTCCGACCTTTACACTGTTCGATACGGATCCCACGGGGCGGCTACTGTACGCTATGCTGATGAACCCACCCATCATAGGGGATCTACTCTCTCGGGAATACTTCTCGACCAGTCGAGGCAATCTATCCTTGCAGTACCTTATTCTTAAAGGGGAGGCAATGCTGGACTTTAGGTCTCGTTGCGCTAGGACAACCTTCGAAGTTCCGTTTGCCGCAGCTGCCAGCTCGGGGATCTCGTGTAGGATGTCCGCACAAATATCGGATGGTCGCCTACCAGGAGGAGTTGCACTAGGTAAGATCGTGGAGTATCATCTCCGGCAGAAGGAGGAAAGTCCTCCGATGTGCGAGATCCAGATAGCTTCGGCGCCTGGCAATGGTGGAGTCATTCCTGGAGGGTACACTCCCGTAGGGAGCGGTGCTGTCGGCTATACACCGCCTGCGAGCTTCACAGTAGACGACGGACTCGTGTTTCCCCTCACGAAGACGACCGCTGTGATCTCGGAGACGCTACAAACCTCTTCACCAGCACAGACCGAAGCGCTGCTGTTAGCAGTCCAGGCAGTTGTGAATCAGCAACAGTTCAATGCAGATCTCTACTCGGGGATGAACTACAATACGGCCTACTACGAGACCGAGTCACCAGCGATACAGTTTGAGCAGCAAGCTGAAGCTTGGGCTCAAGCTCTAGCCTCGACTCCAACGTGGTACGAGTTGGTACTCAATCCGGTGGACAATGGGCCCTTTGCCATCGAGCTCGACATCATAGTGACTAGCCTCAAGATCGATATGCAAATCAACCTCGCAGCACCATCAACGGCGTAAAGGGAATTCTATGCCAACCTTTGAAGAGTTAGTTAGACCCTTCCAGCTACCTGAGGTGGCTCCCCCTAAGCAGGGGACAGAGGACTTACCGCAGATCGTGCCTCCAGTTCGGCTTTGGGTGGGCACAAAGGGACAAGGAAGAGTCTTCAAGGGCTCCTACTCCTACGAGTATACGCTCTACACTATCAAGTACCCTGCGGAGCAGCAGGATCCCAACGCAGACGTTCCAGACTACGAAGGGTCGCCTGGGCAGTCGCCTGGGCAGTACGACAACGGCTCCGGCTCGTTTACGGGTTAGTGAGGTAAGGTGAATCATGGCTGACGAAGATCCGGGATCGGATCGCAAGACACATATGATCAAGGTTACGGATCCTAGCGACCCCTCTTCAGGGGTCAGCATTAAGCTGGTCGATGGAATTAGGTTCCTCGATCCGAAATCGTATGGCCAAGAGAGTCAGCACACCCTCGTTAATACCAACAAGAACACGAGCCGTAAGGTCCACGTAGTGAACATTGTGGGCTCCGATGGCACATCGAAGCTATCGGTGGAACGGATCGATCAGTTCTCTACTATCGATCCCAAGTCGTACGGTCAAGAGTCCAGACCCTTACTGACAGGGAACGCTCCGAATTCGGATGGCCCTGGTGGTCTAGATATACCTAAGCATTACAAAGTCCATTACTTCCAGGTCTATGATTTAGATGCTAATGGAGGAGATCCGACCCTTAACGGCTCGGATCCAACACAGAAGACTGATCCTACACCAATCCCTGGGATCAACCCTCCTTGGATAATGATGCAACGTATAGACAAGATCGACTTCGTTGATCCGAAAAGCTACGGCCAAGAGACACAGTTTAGTCTGGTCAATCGTGACGACGATATGTCGAACCCGACCGACCTCGATACCGATTCGAACGGGACGACGATTAACCCTCCCTGGCGCTTCGATTACTACCAGAACCCTGTAGACGTGAAGTGGGGGATTCCCGGCGCGTGCGTGATCACTTCCCACGCTGGTCAGGTTTTCTACGCCAGCGATCCGACGAACTGGCAGGAATTTGATCTGCCAGGATGGTTCGATGCAGCGTTTGATGCAAACTATGGCTATCCTCTTTGGAGATGGGGGCAAGGCGGTGTGACTTGTGATCTACTTCATAAAAACTTCTGGGTAATAGCCGAATACATAATAAGCGACGACAGTAACGACACTACCGTTAACTTGTATAAGTCGCCTACTCCCAAGTTCACGGGCGGTTGGCAGCTTGCTGAGAACTTCACCGTTGAATACTCGTCCCCCGGTCCAGAGTACTGGGTGAACACCGGGTTTTTGAACGCCTACGGCGGCCCCTACGGCGCTCCTGTTGATGACGGCGGTGGCCCGTGGACGATTGACGGGGGACACACATGGGACCTGACCGATGTTCCACCCGACGCCTTGCAGGATGGGTTTCAGTTCCCAGTCTTCAAGTGGAATGACCTGTACCTTGCTGTTGGCGGTGGTAACCCTTTCATTCTGACCGACGCCAACGGCAATAACCCAGTTTCGATCAACCTCCCTTCTGGGTGGGTCGTTGATCAGGGAAAGATCGCGGCGGGAAACGGATTGATCGTCGCTGTTCTTTCCGACAGCAATAGTCCGGAATGGCGGGTGGGCGTGAGTCAGGACAACGAAACTTGGACAATGCTTAGCACCATTGGTGACATCCCGTCGATCACGCCCAATTCCAGCACCAGCCAACCGGGAGGAGGGACGCCATCGCCTTATTTCAACTTCAACGACGCGCTGTTGACTTTTGTGCCGGGTTTCGGGCCATCCGTCCCAGGTCAGACCGGATTATTCGTGTTTACTGCCTGCACAGCTTCGGCGTACTCATTCCAATGGTGGGGTCCCGCCGCCACCCCCGGAGGGGAACCTACCCTGGAAAGTACCATAGTTCTAATCGCTGATCCGCTGCAAATCTACACATCACCGGACGGAGTTAATTGGACGAAGCAGTTTCAGGCTGACTACACGAACAATTCAATACCGCCAGCGATAATCAGCCCCGGAGCGCCTAGTTATACAGATTTTTACATAGTCACACAGGACCCACCCACTGTCCATATTGTGCCGTGGCCTTTTGCTCCTAAACCTGGTTGGCCTGATACCGATTCGCTTGGTCCGGCAGACGGCGGTTTCATTGCGCACGACGGTCCCCCCAGTCCCGGCAATGTCGCCGTTGGAGTCGATTATGAAGGGACAGGATTTACCGACTACACCTTGACGACAACAACATGGGGAGTATGGGAAGCGCAAGCCAATGAGGGCGCGGCGCTCAATGGCTATAGTGTGTCTGGAAGCCCTCCCGGCACGGTGACGGCTGTCTTTCCCAGCCCGCCGAACTATGAGTACACTGACCAATTCTCCTTTCCTGCTGGATTTTACGGTGATCAGACATTCACCTATTCAACGGTCTATCTCTACACAACTTGGGGTTTCGATCCAGGCCAAAATCAATTTGGCGGAGTCAATAGCTTCACAATGACACCACAATCAATCGCCGGAAGTGGGTACACTTTCCCGATCCTACCGACGCCATAAAGGAAAAAGATGACTTGGGGTCTTGTCTTTCGCAACAACACAACGCTTGGAGCGGGCAAAGGCAGTCCGCTCTCGATAGCGGAGGCGGACAACAACGCGTAGCACTCCCGCCTGGATTCGGATGGCCTGCAACGAGAGCTAGTGACTGGTGCGGTCAGTGGTGATCGAAGACCTAGAGTTAGTCGCACCTCGCATCTACATGGAGGCAGTGAAAACTATGGCTATGGCAATGACACCACTACAGATAAGGCAGAAGCAGTACGCTCAATTCCTGATCGCAGGATGTCCGCGTTTGGGGATTCCGGGGCTGCATGCTGTTAGCGCATCCGCAATCGTGGGCAACGCTACACAGGAGAATCAGGTACAGCCTATTACTTCTGGAGCTAAGGATCACGGCTCGGATGGCACTATGCAATGGCGCTTGGGCCGCCTCACAGATATGGAAGACTGGTGTACCGAAAACTTTGGTACTTGGAAGACACTGGAAGCCCAAGCAGCTTATACTGTGATGTCATGCAAGAGGGACTATCCCAACTTGTGGGCTGACCTCGAGGAGGCGGCGAAAAGCATCGAGACGTTGACAGCCGACTTTTGCGACATCTACGAAAGCCCCGCAAAGTCGACGGAGAACCTCGAAGGCCGCATCGCGGCAGCTAACTCGACGAGAGTATTGCTGCTCATGCCAAACATCCCCGGGCCAGCGAAGCCTAACGGTGTCCTGCCGAAGCCTCCAGTGATGCCTCCCAACGTAGCGAGGAACACTGGCACCGCGACTGCAGCTGTGGTAGCAGGTGGTGCGGTTGCGGCCCACACTGCTGGCGCTCCTTGGTGGGTGGTAGGAGCTTTGTCAGTTATTGCAATGGGTTCTATTGGAGCAGTTATCCTGAACGAGATGAACCAGAACAAGCGGATGGCTGTGCCTGTGGAACCAGCACCCTCTACGCCCCCTCCTCCTCAGAGGCTGCCTCCGACTCCTACGGTGTTCCCAACGCCACCTATCATTCCGCCTGGGAGACCACCAGAGACAACTCCGAACCCTATGGAGCCGAACCCGACTCCGTTTCCTCCTGCTCCTACTCCTACGATAACTAGCCAACCGAAGCAGACGGCATTCCCACCTAAAGGGGAAACAAAATGACTAGCTCCGTACTGCTTACGTGGCTGGGCTGGCCACTCTTCGTTCTGGTCTCCTGGGTCATCTTCTACTTCGTGTTTATCAGACCTATGTTGGCGAAGATCCATACTACTATGGGGGTTCCTACGACCGCTACGACGAAAGCGGCTATCATAGATGCTCTTGTCAGCGGCGCCCCAGTGCCACCCGTAGAGCCCTGGTGGCAAAGGGCCCTGCAGAAGGTGGAAGGAGCTAAGACTGTCATTGTGGCGTTTCTGACGAGCCTCCTAGGAGTTCTCAGCTCTGACACGAGTATTCTCAATACGCTACAGACCGAGATCCCCTGGGCGTCTTTGTTAACGCCAACTATCGCTATAAGGATTACCTCGGGTCTAATGTTCCTTGTGGCTTTCCTCCATCTATATGGCAAACTAAAAGCCGCGCAAACATCGCCGCAAGGGAGTTAAGCAGATGCTAGCTCTTGTGATGCCGCTCGTCAACTGGCTCTTCGGCGGTGTGCTACAGAGCTTTTTTACGCAGTGGCTCTCGTACAAAGCAACAGTCGCAACTTCTCAGGAGGCCGGGTTCGCCGCAGCAGCGTCGGCTGACCAAGCGAACCTGCAAGTAGTTGCGGCCAGTGAGGTAGCCATCGATGCTCAGAAGGTATCCCTTTACGGGACGCCTACCTATCAGCTGATCACTAAGCTTGTCGGTATCCCGGTTTCTATTCATTTCGCCCTCGTGTTCGTAGACACCATCTTGGCGGCTAAGGTCTTCTTCGGTCATCCTGTGATTGGCATCCCTAATCCACCAGCACCCTATCCTACCTATGAGTGGGCGATCATAAGTTCCTTCTTCCTAGTTCATATGGTGAACATTGGAACTGGCAACGTAGCTCGGTGGCTTAAGACCAGCAAGTGAGCTCCCGCAGGCTTGCTGGCTCTTGGGTGTGCGGGGGAGGGCTTATGCCTCCGGTTCTCCCCCGTCTCACCTCCTACTGCTATTTGGTGAGGGCTAGGAATTCTGCCCTAAGGGCGGGGACTGACATGAAGCGCCCCGAGAGCTTGGAAGTGGTAGTGCGCGAGTTTTGGTCCTTAATGCCTCTGAGCTTCACACACATGTGTTCGCATGACATCACCGTGGCAACGTCTTCGGTCTCTAGGCAGAAAGCGAGAGCCGCGTGTATTTGTAGGGTGAGTCTCTCCTGGATTTGGGGGCGACGCGAAAAGAAGTCCACGACCCTATTGAGCTTGCTCAGCCCCACAACCTTAGACGCTGGGATGTAAGCAACGTGGCAAGTTCCTATAAAGGGGACGAAGTGGTGCTCGCACAAGGATACTACCGAGCATTTACACAGAATCATCTCGTCGTACTTAAGCCCGTTGTCGATAGATGACATTGTCGGGAAGTGTACATAGTCGAGGCCGTAGAAGATCTCCCGCGTATACATCTGTGTGATGCGCTTAGGCGTATCCCGTAGACTGTCATCGTTGAGATCCATCCCAAGGTGGCCTAGGATGTGCAGGAAGCCTTTCTCAATCTCCCGGATTCCAGCGTCGCCAGTGGAGCCTACGTACGGCGTCTCGATGCCAAGTTTCAGGAGATGTTTGTGTACAAGTTTCCCTAGCGTGTACGAAGTTTCCATGATGTTACCTAGTGTCTCCCGATCCCGAAAGTTTGTTGCGCGCTTGGCGAGACGCGAGCTTCGTAAGGTTGAGTTGCGCAACCAGTTCGAGTGAAATCCCGAGCTCATCAGCCGCCGCGCTAACATACCAAAGCACGTCGCCTAGTTCATGTTCAAGAGCGATCTTAGCTTCTGCGGAGAGTACACAGTCGTGGTCTCGAATGGTCTTCCCGACCTTCTCGGCGACTTCGCCCGCCTCGCCGTTCAACTTCAGTGCGCAGTATACGAGGCCCGCGAAGGATCCTTTGTCGGGATAGATCGCGGTCTTGAGAGCTTGCTCTTGGTACTCGTTCATAGTAAGTGGCATTATGTGCCCCTTCTACTTTACGTTACAGACGCGTTGGATCTCGCGCTCGATGTGCCAGATAGCCTTTCTGTACTCCCGCTCAACATCGCCGGGCTTGAGGCCAGCACGCCAAAGGTATTGGACGGCGCTCCCGATGTTGAATGACATATGCTCCACTATCTGGATACACTCGACTCCGGACGGGTGCATCCGATAGTGCATCGGATAATTTACATCGTCTGCGGGTGGAGGCTCAGGATGTGGCGCGGGTGGGCGCCGGGAGCGCCCGAGGAGTCTCGCCTCATCGGACTCTCTCACCTGCTCCTCGAGCTCCTCGGCGTCTATTGACATCTGTTGTTCGTTCATGGGTGGTAGTTCCTTCCCTTGTGCTAGAGGTCGATTAGGTTATCTTCGCCCCACGTGAGGCTTAGGTTAAGATTAATCTGTAGTATGTCGGTTGCCAACAAGAGCATGTTACGCTTGAAGAAGCGTACACAGACTGGTGTCGTAGCACTAGCTTCGCAGAAGTACATAATGCAACAGTCGCGTGTCTCCATGTTGTGAGGTATGTGGAACATTAGAGGTTGCTTCTCCTTCTTATGGCTTGGGTAGGCTTCGAGCAGAGTGACCAGCATGCTTTTGTGGATAAGCCCGATCCAGATCGTCGTGCGTTGTAAGCGCCAACGACGTTTGCCTCGGACTAGCAAGTGGAGTAGTCGCAGTTGATGCAGATCTTGCAGCCTTCCTTATGCTCGAGGGCCAACGCTAGACACTGGGGGCAACGCTCTAGAGGAGTTGTGATTGGCTTGCCTCCGTCACCACCACCGTTACCATTCACTCCCGTACCAGTCCCAACACCGTTTCCGTTTAAGGTCTTTCCTTGTACCCTCATGAGATCCTCTGCAAGGATGTGTCCAATGTAACCTATGAGGCTCCCAAAAAACCTTGGCTTCTCAACGCCGGGTAACTTAATCCAAGCAGTATCCTGGATAGAGTGTATGCCTTCGAGCTCTCTCCCGAGGAAGCCTACTTCCTGGCCACCCCTCCGAAGGAAGCTAGTGATGAGGATCGACACTGCAGTCATCCACTCTTGATGTCTAGCGTCCTTGCTGTTGAAGAACACTTCGAATGGCGAGCCGTCTGAGGAACGATTGACAGTGACGTAGAGAGCACTCGACCAGCTTGGCCACTTGATCTTATGTGTAATCCCTTCCAGAATGTCATCGCGTACCCTAGGCGTTAAGGGGGCAGAGTCCTCCGAGTCGGTGAGGATGGATCCTCTGACGTCCGATGGTCTGTAGGTAGTACAACCTTTACATCCTGTAGCGTAGGCCAGCTCGTACACTTCTCGGAAAGCCTCGTACGTTGTGGATTCCGAGACGTTAATAGTTTTGGAGACCGAGGCATCCACCCAACGCTGAGCGGCTGCTTGCATCAGGATGTGATCACGAATCGTGAGCTCTTTCGTCGTTACCATACCCGCTGGCATCTCGAGGTCGTCTTGACGCGTAATGGTTGCAGGCCGAGTCTCCCACCAGAGCTGATAGATGTAGCTCGTGACTTCGTGCTCCTTGAAGGTATCGTTGCCCTGACGAACCTTGCGCGTGATGTGGTGAGCGAAGGTCGGTTCGATGCCTGACGAGATGTTACCAAACAGAATCGAGGTGGTGCCTGTAGGAGCTATAGTGAGGAGCACAGAGTTGCGGATTCCGGTGGTGGCGATACGCTCTCGAAGCTCGGGAGGTAATCGCTGGGCAGCGAAAGTATCTGGTAGAAGGTATGCTGTGGGGTCGAATGCCGGGAATGCTCCACGTTCCTCCGCGAGGGTGCAACTCGTCTCGTAGGCCGTATAGCAGATCTGTTGCATAATCCGTTCGGTTACTTGTACAGCCTGTGCACCGCCATACCTGATGCCAAGCTGGGCCAATGCATCGGCGAGGCCTGAGACTCCTAGTCCAGTACGCCTCTTTCGCGTTTGTTCCTCGTCTTGATCAGGCATCGGATACTGTGTGACATCGATGACGTTGTCTAGGAATCGCATGCCGATATCAGTCACTTCGCGGAGCAACTGCATATCGAGGGTGGCATTTGGCTTGAACGGATACTGTACCATACGAGCTAGGTTGATCGCTCCTAGGTTGCAAGTACCATTCGGAGGCAACGGCTGCTCTCCACAAGGGTTGGTACAGTTGATCTCCTCGCAGTAGTGCAGGTTGTTAAGCTCGTTGATGCGGTCGATAAAGATGATTCCCGGTTCGCTCCAGTCATAGGAATTTCTGGTGATGAGCTCCCACAGATCTCGGGCTTGTTGTACCGAGTACACGTATTGCTGTACGCCGTCGTTGTCCTCGAAGTCATACTCCTCTAGAGACGCCTGACGATGTCGTGGTGGAATCGGGAAGTGTAGGAACCACTCCTCGTCCTCTGCGATCGCGGACATTAGGGCGTCCGAGACGAGTACGCTCACGTTAAAGTTTGTGAGCCTTCCCTTGACTTGCTTCGCCTTGATGAACTTAGGCAGATCTGGATGTGTGTCGTTAATGGTCGCCATCATAGCACCACGGCGATCCCCAGCACTACGTATGGTTGAGCACATCGAATCCCACATATCCATAAAAGGAAGAGGGCCGGACGCCTCGGAACCCGTACGGTAAAGGATCGCCCCTTCAGGCCGAAGCGTGGAGAAATCAGTACCAATACCACCACCTTGTTGTTGCGTGCGAGCCGCAACGGAGAGCCCCTCCATAATAGAAACGAGATCATCTTCTAGCTTCCTGTTCACATAACAGTTCATTAGAGTGACACGCTTCTCGGTTCCCGCTCCTGCTATGATACGGCCTCCTGGCATCCACAAACCACTGACCATCGCATCGTAAGCGAGTTGGGCTGCTTCCTTATTGGGATCCTTAGAGTAGATTGCTTCTGTGACACGCTCGAAAGTATCCGGGAACCCCGCCTCGTTCTGCTGCCTATACTTGTCACGCCAGATCTCTAGACAGATCTGTTGCTCAGGGATCTGAGCGTGAACGGCCGCGATGCGTTTCGCGAACGAGGAATGTCGAGAATCTCTCTTCAACGTCATACTACACCTTAGGGAACGGGAGAGGGAACTTGATGATGTCCGCTAGCGACGGAGAGCTATATTTGTTCCTACCCCCGCGGATGACGATGTCGTCAAGCAGCTTGTGGATCTTGGGTCGTAGTGCACGCTGTGGGCCCAAGCTCTCCTCGATACTCGTGCCGAAACGAATCGCGCCAGAAGTCGTGAGGCAGTGATTGATTCTTCCCTCCCAAGCGTTCGATAAGAACCAATACTCCCTCGTGAGCTCTTCTAGATATTCGCCCGTCGACTGCATTGCGTTGACCTCGCTAGGTATAGTATTCTATTGTTTTTATTATATAGCAGTTTCAGGGTTTTAGCAAGAGTCAAAATGATAGTCGGTCAAGGTTTATTTTTTGGGCGGTGGTGGGGGTCATCATCTAGATCGTATGCATCGGCTGCGTTGTAGAATTGCTGGGAGGTGTCTCTGTCGTCGGTGGGTACCACTTTCCATTGGTGGTGCTGATTCATGGGCCCAAGCGTACGCGCATCACGTACGGTTACTTTGACGAGTTGTTCCAGCCTACCATTGTGCCAACGAAGCTGCATGGTAAGCTCGTAGGTGGCAAGTGTCTCAGGGCTTGTGATGCTCGCGATCACTTCGGTATCCTTAGGCATTGTCGATGTCCTTCTTGAGATGTCGCGGTAAAGGAACCTTCTCCAGGTGACCCCAATCTGATCCTAACTTGATGTCGCCGGAGAAGGGGATTGTCGTGAGCCCCCACTCGCGAGGTACAGCCCTAAGTGTTTTTAGAACATATGCCCCCAATTTTAGGGCTTGGGGAATTGAGTTCGGAAGTTCGAACAGGATGGAGTCGTACACGGTGTTCACGATGTTTGCATCGAACTCTAGAGCTGCTCGCTCCTGCACTCGCATGCCTGTGTGCGTAACGCAATCCGAGGCGATGCTTTGCATAGGGAAGTTCGACGCTTGATTCTGGATGTCTTTGAGCTTCTCCTGGTTTACTACTTGGAAGCGTCTCTTGCGTCCAAATGGCGTACATAGGTTCTCACCTTTGAGAGGAGCCTGGCGACATCTGTTAAGGAATGTACGAGCTCCTGAGTACTTATTGAACCAAGCATCAAGCCATTGCTGAGCTTCTTTAGGACTAACTCCGAATTCCTCAGCGAACGTTGGAGCTGTTCTCCCGTACACGATTCCGAAGTTAACGTTCTTCGCTTGCATCTTTTGCTCTTCGAGGACCCGCGGGTGGCTATCGACTGAAAACTTTGCATAGTGATGTTCCCAGTCAGCCGAGGTGTACGAGTTGGGGTCGCCATACATTTCTCCGCGAGTAACTTCGTGGATCGAGGGGGAGTGGGGGTCCGTGTAGATCTGGAACAGTATTGGGTCCTTTGCGAGTTCCCCTAGTACCCTGAGCTCCGCTTGGTTAACGTCAATCTCCATGAACATATACCGGATGCAGACGGTTCCGCCTTTGTTGGGGAGTTCTAGGATGACTTGCTTGGCCTTGAATTGGCCACGTAGTTCCGGATCTCTCGGGATATTGAGGAGATTGGGATCTCGCGAGGCAAGACGCCCCGTAGTAGTTCCGTGTATAAGGTAAGTGGTATGTACACGTCCATCGGCTCCAATGTGTTCTTGGACCGAGTTAACGTAAGTAGACAGTCCCTTATGAACTCCCCGGTACTGCAGCAGTATTTCAACGGCCGGATGCTTCTGGAGGGTAAGTAGGGTCTCTTCATCGGTAGAGACAGGTCTCCTGTTAGGTCTTCGAGGATCTCGAAGCTTGAGTACATCGTAGAGGAAGTGAGATACCTGCTGCGGAGATCTTGGGTTAAGAACTCCGTAGCCTGCTGCGATCGCTTGCTCATTGAACCGTCTTTCCAGATCGTCGGCCTCCTTAGTCTTCTTCACTCGGTTCTTCTCGACCTGCGGAAGATCGGGTTCGATTCCGACCATCTCAATCCGCCGTAGGTAATCGGACATCGGAAGTAGCGTGCGAGTGTATAGAGTCTCCAGCTTGGAATCCAAGTTGACTAGGTTGCGCAGGAAGGGGAAGATCTGTAAGGTTGAAGAGGTATCTCTTGCTTGGTAGTCGTAGAGGACTGCGGGGGGAATGTCTGCATAGGTCTTGTCCTTCCCCTTGAGGTAGGGTTTGATCATGAACTTCCAATCAGGAGCGCCCAGGATATCGGACGTTAGCTGCTCCAAGTCATGGATCCCTTTAGTTTCGTCGATGGCGTAACTCAAGAGCATTGTGTCTTCGTCGACGCGTGCCCGGATCCCTTGCGCTACGTGGAACTTTTGGTCGAATTTACCGTTGTGCCATATGAAGCGCGTGTTGGGGGCTTCGGTATAAATGTACCGAGTTAGTGGCACGAGATGCTCTGGTACAATAAATACACGGTTTGGCTCCCAGCAATAAGCAACGCTAAGAATGCGATCCCGGAGGTGATCGAAGCCGTCGTAACCACCCGTTTCAATGTCTGCAGCGCAATACTTTGCCTTGCTGATGCTACCGACAAGTTGTCGGAGCTCCGATGCAGTTCTGATAACCCTAACGCTAGGGAGGGTATAGCGCTTGAGAGCACTTTCTCCATGGATGGCGAGTCGCATGGCGTAATCGATATCCGCCATGAACTGCCGCATTGATCCTCCACCTCGAAGGAGAAAGGCAGGATGGACGGCTGCGACGATGCCGAATCTGGCGAGGGGACTGTCGAAGCGCTTACCCCGAACTTGAGTAATCTTCGCTCCGAATTCCCCGGTAGTGGAATGGACTGCTGGGTTACCGAGTGCAAGTATAACTTGTCTTTGATGTGTACCGATCTCATTGTAGAGCCTCTTCTGGCAACATCTGGTTGCGGCAGCTATCTTGTCAGCATTCTTGTTTTGCACCGACCCTGGATAGCATTGGATGGCGTTCAGGAAGAGAGGGTTCACTTCCGGATGCTGAGCAAGCGCGTGCTCAAGAACTTTCCCGCTTGGCCCCACGAATGGCAAGCCCGCTCTAACCTCTTGCTTACCGGGGCTCTCCCCGACGATGACTAGAGGGCTCGTTTGGTTCCCACGACTTCCGACCATCCTCGCGAAGCCATGAGGGCAGTCCTTACAGCGAACAAGTGTTGTGATCGGAGATTGATCGTTCACAGGATCTCTTCTTGCTTCGCCCACCACTCAGGTACGGTGACTTCTACCTTGTCCCCAACGTCCGCAGTCATAGGGGTATATTCGATCAACGACAGAGGGAACCAGATCTCCTCGCCGTCCTTCGGGCCCGAACTCAGCTCGACCTTAATAGCCTTCCCGGAGGCTGAGATTCCTAGGAAGAGCCCTTCGAAGTCGTGAACTTGTTTCTTTAGCATGACGTTCCTCTTTACTTTTCTGTGGTGACGAGCCTTCTAACGTAGTCGAGGTTAGTCGAGAGCCTAGCGTAGTCGTACTCAGCTGTCTCGAACCAGTTTGGATTGCGAGGACGAAAGCTCCCGTTGATGCTAAAGTTATCCACACGCAGAGGCACCGCGGAGTCGATACTTGCTACCTCGGGCAGTCTCGCGCAGAGGACGTCGTCGATCATGTTGTCCGAAAACCCCAAGAGGTGAATGGATCGCTCCGAGTTGATAGCGTGCAGTATCTTAATTGCATCGCGTCTGCTACCGACGTTCTTGACAAGATTGCGAGGTACTCCCCACCACTGTATGAAAGGAAAAGCCTCGTATCTCTTAAACCTCTCTGCGCAGTAGACGAAGTCTGCAAGAGTACGCCCTTGAGGACACATCATTAGGGTCGTTTCGGTCTTAACGCACAAGGCGCTCCAGCTATCGTAGGCATTATCACAGGAGATGATCGTCTCGTGAACTTTCTCGTAAACGTCAGGTAACACTATACACGTAGGCGCCACGATACTCATAGCCTCTTTGATCATTCCTAGATCGACGGCGTTGCCAGTCTCTACTACCGAGTTGTCGAGGATGATGAGCCTATGGGCTGACCACATGTTATCGGTATGGAAGAGATTATGGTACGCGGTGGCGTACTTGACGACGTCGTGCGCGAGCAGAAGATGTGCAGTCCCCAGGAGGTTGTCCTTCTTGAGGCCTTCACACAGTTGGTGAGGTGCTACGATGCAGAACTGTGCCATCACTCCTCCTCTTCCTCGTCATCGCTGTCGTCGTCGCCCTCAAGTTCCGCTAGCGCCGCTATGGCTTGCCGTAGTTCAGTGAGCGGACCTGCGAACTGGTCGGCGTCGACTTCTTCGTCGTCGCACAAGTCGGTGATAGCGTCAGCCGCATCTTTGATCTCGTCGAGCGCCTCTTTCCTTTTGGCTTGCTTGCTCTTTTTAGCCATGACTCTCATACTCCTTGTTTGTTCCCGTGCAGCCATACGTGTAGCTGGGGCAGGAACTTGACGCTCGATAGTAGAGGGCTCTTTTGGATCTGATCGAATAGCGCGAGGTATTGGGTCACGAGGAGGTTTCGTATCGTGTTGGGACTTCCGTCGTCTTGCCTGTATGTTGCGATGCCTGGAGGATAAGGATTGCCTTGAGAAAGGTAAAACTGCTCCAGAGGGAAGTTATGGTTCGCACACCAGAAGGCTAAGTTGCCTGCGAACTCGAGGTCGGGTAGGTCGAACACGACGATCTTCAGACTTAGCCCTTCATAGTTCATCGAGCCATCGAATGCTGCCATGAACTCTTCGAAGGCCTTAGGGTCAAACTTCTCCCCGATACCAGGCGCTTTCGGGGAGCATGTAACCGAGTCGCATTCGAATAGCCAGTCTGGGTGAAACGTTCCCTGTGTCTCAACATGGATCTTCCAGCCGGAGTCTTTCAGCGTGTGTACGAGCACTGAGAGATCGTGGATGCAAGGATTCCCCCCTGAGAAGGTTACAGTCCTGCAGGACGTAGGATGGTTAATCGAACGATACGTTACCAGTTGGTTGTGGATCACAGTCTGCGTAATCCATTCTGCGTTGGCTCTAACTTGCTCTGGCTCAACTGCGTGCCGAGAGTCACACAGCTTGCAGTCGTAGTCACACAATCCGAACCGCAGAAAATAGGTGGGCGCCCCGATGACCGCGCCCTCGCCTTGCACCGTTGGACCAAAGAGCTCCACGAGCGGGATCTTCTTGAGTACTATGTCCTTAGTCATGGGGTCTCCGGCTTTGGCATTATCGGCACTATCTCTACGACTGCAGAGCATTTACGAGTCTCTTCGACCTTCACCTTAACGAGTCGGATGTGCTCGTTCTCGGGTCCGAGGATGTTCGGCCCAAGGTGGAGTAGATAGATCCCAAGATTCTCTGCAGTCGGATTGAACGGGATAGCAACGACTCCTAGTGGGTCGATGTATTTGACGCCCGCGATGAGGGGATCCTCGGCCCACAGCAGCATCTTGTGGTCCCACTTCTTCTCGAGCCATTCGCACAGAGTGCTCTTGATAACGCCGAAATCGATTACTCGTCCGATGTCGTCGGTACCGCTCTCCGACTCGCATGAGAAGGTGATGCGATAGTTGTGGCCATGCAAATGTTGACACTTCCCCTCGTGCCCTACAACTCTGTGGCCGCACGAGATGTCGTGATAGCGCTCCGCACAAACCTTAGTCATTGGCTTCCTCGATTCCTCCTCGTGGATCGTGAGGTACCCTCTTTTGGGTGCGTTAGGACCTATGCATAGGCGAGGGTCGTTGCGTACGACTGGTGAGTCTGGTTCCATGTGGTTCTGCTAAGCCCTCAGGAGCTCGAGGGGGTTTGCGTACACGGTCGGGTCTGGGACGTCCGCCGCGATGAAGCCTTGCCTACGCGATCTGCAAGTTGGGCAGGTTCCACAATGGATCTCGTTTCCCGCGTAGCACGACCAAGTGCTATACCAGTTGACTCCGAGAGATTCCCCCAGCGTAATAATTTCGTGCTTAACGAGCCACTGTAGCGGAGTATACAAGCGCACCTTGAAGTAGGTGCCAACGTGTATGGCATTCGCCATAGATCCGATGAATTCGGGTGTACAGTCAGGATAAGCCCAATTTGCTGCGTCCTCAGAATGCGCTCCAAAGTAGACACCAGCTTGTCGGGTGTCGGGAGACGCATTGATCCACTTTTGTGCGTACGCTGTAATGACGGAGAGTAGCGTACCATTTCTAAATGGTACGTACGTAGGACTGACGCCGTGCGGTAGGTTCGCATAATCGACATTGGGGATCTCGATGTCTGGGTTCGTGAGCATCGTGTTCCCTCCTTTTAGGAGGTTGCTAAGGTTAAGCACGTGGTGCTTGATGCCGAGCATTTCACAGGTCATCCTAGCGTATTCGGCTTCCTTGATGTGGCGCTGGCCGTAGTTGACCGAGATCGCCTCAACCCACGGAATAGGATCGTTAGGGTGTCTAGCGATGTAACAATCCTGATTGAAGTCGATTCGCTTCACAGTGTCTTCGTGGGTATCCTCGCTGAAGTCGAAGATGGCTTTGTGTAGGCAAGTCGTAGAGTCGATGCCTCCAGACAGTAGGCAAAAGGCTTTCCGTTCGATCTGAGTCATGTTTGATCTCCTGTGCTTATGATGTGGGGTACTTGCCACCTTTGACTTTGAAGTCCGAAGCCCTACGGTTGGCGGCATTCTCTTTGTATACCAGCCGGCGCTGTTTCTCTTCGGCGAATGCTTTGGGATCCGCTGGCAGCGTTCCGTACGCTAGGAATCTAGCAAGCTCCTCTTCGTAGATGCGTCGCTGACCGCCAACCTGTACGTAGTTGATCATGCCCAGCTTGCACCAACGAAGAGCGGTCATGTATGTAATGTCTGCTACCTCTGTGAACTGACGAAGCGTGACCCAACCGCGCTCCTTCGCAGCTTCGACCAGAGTTGTCTGTTGATCTGGTCCCTGCACCACATGTCCAAGCGGTGTACCTTTCGGTCCTAGAGGCGATTGGGTCATTAAGTCCTCGTGCTTATAGAGTAGTTACTAAAGTTACGGCGAGTTACGGTTTCAGAAGAACTTCCCGCCCGCCGCCTTGTTCACCTGATCGCCAGTAGCTGCGCCCATGAGTTGCCCAACACGAGAGCGCGGCTCGCCCTGGTAGTCATCGATCGAGACCCGCATACGAACGGGTCGTCCCAAGAGGAGCCCCTCGTCCGCGATCTTTTGCGGAATGAAGGGGCTCTGCAGCAGTTCTGGCGCGATACGGTTCAAGGTCGCTTTGGAGAAGGGTAAGGCTTTCTGCGAGAAGGAAATGTAGGTGTACAACTTCCGTCCTGTGTACTGCCCTTCCGTGATCACGAGTTGCAACGTGAACATCGGTGCGTTCGAGTTATTCGAGAGGCCATACTCGCAAGAGTCGATCTCTCCAGTGTAGATACCCTTGGGGATTACCTCGAACTTAGCTTCCTGGATCCCTCCCAGGTCGACGACGAGGTTGCCTCCATCCTCGAAGATGGCTGCGTTGAAGGCGTCGTCGTCGACTTCGTATGGTTTCTTTTCTGCAGGCATATGATCTCTCCTTCGGTCTGTGTCAGACACATGCGGCGACCGTTCGCATGCCGATCAGGGAGCCAGCCTTAGTCTTGCTTTAAGCGCCCATGATTCTTTTGCAGCCGAAGTGGGTGTTGCTGCGGTTGCTCCTTTGCGTTCTTTACGTGCTCGTGGATGATGCTACGCACCTTTCCAGTCCACCCTTCTGCATAGGTTGTTCTGAGCCAGAGTGCATCTTCGCTGAGCATTGTGATAGCGGTCCGATAATGGAGCTTAGAGTTCAGAGTTGGGGCGGGTCTCACGGTAGCTTGTCCAGCTTGAGGGCCTTCATAATCGTCAGCATTGTAGGGTCGTCGAAGTAAGGTTCTCGGAAACTGGCTCGCCTACATTTGGCATCGAAGCGCTCGATTGGCTGCACGAAGAGGCGTCGCGGGGCCTGCCCACTAGCTTCCGCTGCACCGGCACGCAAGAACCCTACGATGTCCACGAAGCCCTGAATTTGTGTGGATAGTTTCCCCGTCATGCGAGGTCCATAGTGGAACCGCTTCATCTCGTCCTGTGTATACTGATCGGCACATACGAAGATGACGTGCATCGGCAGATCCCTGAATGCTCTAACCAGGGTCTGGATCATCATGTTGGCTTTACGGAACTCGTCGAAGCGAGCTACGTCAATCTCGTCAGCGGAGCCTGTGAGAATAGTGCCCTCGTCCACCTTCAGGAGGCCATACATGCAGTACGCTTCGACCTCCGATAGGGAATCGATGATCACCGTTCGAAACAGCTTGGGTTGCTTAATGTCGTTGGGCTCCACTCCTTTCAGCATGGCTTCCACTTTGCGCATGCCCTCTATGTCGTTAGCCTCTCGACGTATGCAATGAGACTTAAGGAATTCCTGAACGCGAGCAACCTGTAGGAAATTCGTAACTCGTACGTGTTCGATCTCGTCACCAAGAATGACTCGAAGGTTGTCCTCGAGCACCAAGTCCCCCGACTCGGCATCAATGACGAGAATGTCACGCATGGATTCGACATCGACGGACGACCCTGCCAGAGTTGATTTTCCATGGCCATGTGCCCCATACACGAGCATCTTCAAATACCGGTCGGAGAAGGATCTCCTGGGGCTCATGCGAAACGGAGGTGCAGTGGCTGCAGCTGTAACAGCCCTAGGGATCTCCAGCTTGGGCGCCGCAGGGATCTCGGATGTCGTTGGCGCCGAGGGTGGTGCTATTTTTGGACCACTTGCGGGTTCTGGAGCTGGTGGAACGCCCGCTGACGCTGACGCTCCGATGTGAGTAGGTCTGGCTGTGGGAGAAATTGTCGCCAAGAGTCTTGTTCCTTCTCTTTTGGTTGATGGCTGAGGTTGAGTTCGTATTTCCAGTCAGAGCCGTCATCGATGGACTGGCACGCGTGCAAGAAGGAGCACATGTTAGCACAATCCCTCGTAGGATTCGGATACAGTGGGAGACGAGGGTTAAGCATGTCCTCGAGTTCCATAAGGATCTTTGCCCCCTCGCTCTCAAAGGAGTACTCGTTACGGTAGATTCTGTCCCTTCGCACGAAGCGATCCGAGTCGGGTGTCTCTTGTTCCGCTATCTCATTGAGGAGCCTTAGGTTGTCTGTGGGCCACTTGTTGGCGTCGCTTCCGTAGATGGACACGATTGCTTGGCGATAGAGGGCGTGACTTGTGAGCTGCCTAGAATCAGTTGAGATCCGGCCAGCTGCAGTGAGCTTGGGGGGATGAGCCAGATCCTTACGGTGCTGTTGGTAGATAAAGCCAGCAATCTTCCTTCCGGGGTAAATGTGGTTTCCCACCCAGTAGTACGCCCCCACTTGGGGATCAATCGAGAAGTGCATGACCTGAAACTGTTTAGCCGTTTTATAATCCACGAGCCATAGCTGCCCATCCTCGTCCTCCACGACACGATCAATCGTCACCGAGTACAGAACCTTGTCGTAAGGAGAGTCCGGGTAGAAATCCCTAGGCTTGAAGGGCACTTCTAGGAGGGCTCGCACCTCGACTTGCGGTACTCCATCGACCCATAGCGTCTTCAGTGGATTGCGTTCCTTGAGCCAGTACTCGGTATAGTACTCCATCATTCCTCGTCCGAGTTCTCGTAGCTCGGGTAGCGCCGCTGGGGCACCTTGAATCCTTTTTGCCGCTTCGCAGTACGCTTCGAAGGCGTGAACTGCTCCTCCGTAGACGTTGTATCCGTGGAAATCCTCAAGTGCAAAGTGTATTCCTGTGCCTGTCCAGAGCGGATTACTCGCATCTCTAGCCCCAAGATTTTGACGAAGATGGGACGCCCATCCCCAACTACGCCTACAACGTTTAAAGCCGATTCGATCGCTTGTCCTAATGACTGCGGTGGAACCTTCGCGAGCTTGTGCTTGTGCCCCCGGCGCTCTGAGTTCTTCAAGACTTAGATCCTCCCCGTAATCGACTGGTATATAGGTATCTGAATCGGCCACGTGTATGAGCCTTGTGTGTTTGTTATCCCATATTATACATTTTTTTCAGAGGTCAATCAATAGGGAATCTTATGGTAGGTCCTCATTTATTTTTTGGTCAGCCATACTTGTCATCAGGGTCCCTCCCCTTGTCGTAATAACCGCTGTTAATGCGTTCTTGCACAAGGTTACGTTGAATCTCGTCGGGGTGGTCTTTGTGGTCGGACTCACGAAGGAGTTCTCTGAGATTCCTAGGAATCGTCATGTTAACGTGTTCCTGCTTGATGTTCAGGATCTCACAGAGACGCTCGTCGAAGGTGGAACGCATCGTGTAGTAGTACGAGGTTATTGGATTTTGCGTGGTAAGACGATGTAACCTCTTTTCAGCTTGACGGTTGTTGTCCGGATCCCAGTCATAACCAATGGCGAACGACCTCGTCGCAGGTTCCAAGCTGAACGCCTGTGCATAGAGTGTGGAGCATATGATGACACCATAATTCTTTCGGAACTCCTCGAGGCGTACCTCGCGCTCCTGTGTACCCATACCTCCCTGAAGCGTATATACATGAGCAAACCCCTTAGATTCTAGATACCGATAAAAGAACGGTATCGCGCTCGTAAACGGTGTGAAGATGACTACGTGCTCGCCCGGCTCAACGGTCTTAACGAAGTCCTTGATTGCTGCTCCTATTCCCAAGGCGGGCGAGAGTATAGCCGGACATATTAGAGACTGTCTGAGTCGCGTCGCAAGAGTAAGTGTGTTCTGCGCGATGATGACCGAGTCATCCTGCTCAACGTAATGTAGCATTTCCTTGTACAGATCATCATAGAGCGCTTTCTGGTCCGGATCCATTTCGATTGGTAGTAGTACTCGTGTGATCGGTGGCCTTTGATCCGAGATTCCCGGATCGTCCTCCTTGACCACGCTAAAGTGAGCACCTAGAACTTGGTGCCATTGTTCGAGGTTCTTGGGCTCCCCAACCTCGAGACCGAAGTAACCCTGTTCGACTTCATGGTACTTATACAGGAACTGCCAGTATGAGCCGAACAATTTCGGGTTGATGCAGTTCAACATCGTCCAGAAATGCTTCGGCTCATGCCCAGGAGTTCCTGTGAGAGGAAGGAACCACTGTACGTTGTAGTACGTGAGGTAGCGCGAGACGAGCTTGAAAGCGGTGGACTCCGGATTCCGCATCCGCTTAGCTTCGTCGAAGATCACCATGTCAGGTATGTAGTGTTGCTTGCGGGGGAAGAACTTAGTGAACTTCTTGGACTTAACCTTAATGTTCTTACCCCAGTCTCGGATGAAGACGTCGGGCGTACAGATGAGGATCTTCAGCTCGTTGTCCGCAACGAACCCTTGATCGTTCCAGTCTAGGTCGCGATTCCAAGGTTCTCCTTGTACGAAGGAAACTTTCACGTTTACCTCGGGACGGAAGGATCTGATCCATTCGGGGGCCATCTTAGACCACACGGCAAACGCGTTGTCTGGACAGATGATGAGCACACGGCGAAGTTTGTTCTTACCGATGAGGCTTGCAGCCGCTGGGGTCTTGCCGAGACCCATGTCCCACACGATGCCAAACTTCTTGGCGGAACCGAATCGTTGGAGTTCAGTTTCCTGGAACGCTCTAAGGCTTAACGTCTGGTTCTGGTTCTGGTTCTGGTTCTGTGCCATTTGGTTTCAGCCCCCGCATGAATTCTAGGAACTCTTCCTCGTTATTGATGGTTACTGGCCACGTCATGTGGTAGTAACACTGGCCGTCAGCTAACCAGATCATGTCGCCGCTGCAGACGCCCATTGGGTATCTTGCAGGCGCGAAGAGCCTTTCGCCTGTGAGTAGCTCATGGTAGGCTTTCGACACGAAGATGGTCATGTTAAGGACCCCGGGTATCGAGCTATGATCTTCTTATTCTTGACAAGTGCGACCACA
>Ga0210387_10000317_pt1 | contig 34995 bp, 34 predicted proteins | sample IncBWC7OmetaG_FD_160108 | JGI IMG/M metagenome (GOLD analysis project Ga0210387, IMG submission 160108) | Forest soil microbial communities from Barre Woods Harvard Forest LTER site, Petersham, Massachusetts, United States - Inc-BW-C-7-O ... | reverse complement strand
GACCTCGGTGACGGTTATGCCGTGCACGCCGATGCCGGTCAGCGCCTGGCGCACTTCGTCCAGCTTGAAGGGTTTGATGATCGCGACGACGAGTTTCATGGTCAGCCCTTCGGTTCCCCAAGCTTACGGTCCGCTTCGCGCGGCCTTGCGCAAATCTGGCATCTTTTCGGGCAAATGGCACAAAAAAGTTGCGCGCTAAGCGGAATCCTTTCGCCCTGTGACCCTGAGGCCCTGTACAGGGCGCCGCGTCCTCCGTCAGAATACGGATACGACTTTAGGCGATCCTGGCACGCCGACTATGTTTTTTTGATTTTGGGGGAGACGAATGGCAGACCGATCCTGGTTTTTTGCGGCCAACGGCCAGCAGCAAGGGCCTTATCCAGACCCGCAGTTTCGCGACCTCATTGCGCGCGGCGCGCTCAATGCGCAGACGCTGGTCTGGAGCGAAGGCATGGCCGGCTGGCAGAAGGCCGGCGAGGTGCCTGGATTGATGGGCGGCGGCATGGCCCCGCCGGCGATGCCGCCAGGCGGCGGTGCGGTGATGGGCACCGGTGGTTATGGCGTTAGCCCCACCGGCTATGCAGGCAATGGCGCGCTTTCAGTCGATTTCGGGATCCTGGACTTCACCTGGCGCACCATCCTGCTTGTGCTTGGCTCGGTCTTCGTCATCCCCGCGCCCTGGCTCATCGTCTGGTATCTGAAATGGGCCGTGCCCTGCGTGAATGTGCCGGGACGGCCGAACCTCTCATTCGAAGGCACGGTCGGCACGGTCGCCAAATGGTATTTCGGAACGATCGCGGTCATCATCGTGCTTGCCATCATCGGAGCCGTCAGCGGCAGCCAGGCGATCAGCACGGTCGGCAACTTGCTTCAGATCGTCCTGTATTGGCTCCTGCTCATATATCTCTTCGCCAGCCTCGCCTCGAACGGGCGCCTGCTAGGCCTCTCGTTCTCGGGCTCGATCTGGGCCTTTCTCGGCTGGAACATCCTGCTGATACTCTCCCTGATCACCATCATCGGCTGGGCCTGGGTCTATTCTGCGCAGATGCGCTGGATTTGCCGCAACATCCAGGGCACGCGGCGAGTGGTCGTATTCAAGGGCACCGGCCTGCAATATCTCTGGCGCCTCATCGTGGTGACGCTGGCGAGTTCGTTCATCATTCCAATTCCGTGGATGGTCCGCTGGATGTTGCGCTGGCAGTTTTCGCAGACCGAGCTGGTCGATCGCGGCGCTGCGGCGCGAGAAGTGCGTGTCTTCGAGTGAGCATGATCTGCCCCGCATCAAGTGCGAGGCAGGCTTTTTCCGGATCGTGCGCTAGCGCCGCTCGCGCACCGAGCCCTCCTGCGCGACAGACGCCACCAGCGTGCCATCGGGCTTGAAGATCAGGCCGCGAGTCAGCCCGCGGCCGCCTTGCGCGCTCGGCGAATCCTGGGCGTAAAGCAGCCATTCGTCGGCGCGGAACGGGCGATGAAACCACATCGCGTGATCGAGGCTCGCCGGCATCATCCGCTTGTCGAACAGCGTGCGGCCGTAGCGCGCCATGACCGCATCGAGCAGCGAGAAGTCGGAAGCGTAGGCGAGCGCGCACAGATGCAGCGCCGGATCGTCGGGCAGCTTGGCCGCGGTGCGGATCCAGACATGGATGCGCCCGTCCTCGATCCTCTCGCCGAAATAGCGTCCGAGCTCGACGGGCCGGAGCTCAATCGGCCGGTCGGATTCGTAATAGCGGCGGATGAATTCCGGCATCTCGCGAAACATCGGCTGCTTTGAAACTTCCTCCGCGGTGAGTTTTTCCGGTGGCGGTACGTCAGGCATCTTGTCCTGATGGTCGAAGGCACCCGGCTCCTCGGCATGGAACGACACCATGATCGAGAAGATGGCGTTGCCGTGCTGGATCGCGGTGACGCGCCGCGTCGAATAGCTCTTGCCGTCGCGCAGCCGCTCGACCTGGTAGATGATCGGCACCTGCGGATCGCCCGGCAGGATGAAATAGCAATGGATCGAATGCGGCAGCCGCCCTTCGACGGTGCGGCAGGCCGCGACCATCGCCTGCCCGATCACCTGGCCGCCGAACACGCGCTGCCAGCCCGTCTTCGGGCTGTTGCCGCGGAACAAATTCACCTCGAGCGGCTCGAGGTCGAGGATGGAGATGAGGTCGATCAGGCCTTTGGACATGGTGCGACTTCCAAATCTCTGTCCGTCGTCGTTCCGGGCTCGCGCTTCACGCGCCCCGGAATGACGAACAGATTAACGCTCTTGTTTCTCGCCCCTGTTTCACCCAGCTAATATCAGGTAGCAAGTGTCCTCTGATGCCGTAAGCGAGTAAGGACCGATGTCAGGACAGCGAAGCATTGTCATTGGCGGCGGCGCGTTTGCCGGGCTGGCGCTCGCGTTGGCGCTGCGCCAGGGGCTTGGTGCCGAGGTGGCCGTCATCGTCGCCGATCCGGCGCTTGCCGTTCGTCCGAGCCGCGATAGCCGCGCCACCGCCATTGTTGCGGCGTGCCGTCGGCTGTTCGGGGCGCTCGGTGTCTGGGGCGACATCGCCTCGACCGCGCAGCCCATCCTCGACATGGTTGTCACCGATTCCAGGCTGGAAGACGCGATGCGTCCGGTCTTCCTCACCTTCGCCGGCCATGTCGAGCCGGGCGAGCCGTTCGCCCACATGGTCGAGAACCGTTATCTGATCGATGCGCTGGTGGCGCGGGCCGAGGCTCACGGCATCGACCTTCGCGCCACCGCGGTCGCGTCTTATGATGCCAATGCCGACGGCGTCGACGTGCGGCTCGCCGACGGCAGCGTGATCAATGCAAGCCTTCTCGTCGCCGCCGACGGCGCGCGCTCCAGGCTGCGCGAGCGCGCGGGCATTGCGACCCATGGCTGGGAATACGATCAATCCGGCATTGTCGTCACGGTCGGCCATGAGCGCGATCATCAGGGCCGCGCCGAGGAGCACTTTCTGCCTGCGGGTCCGTTCGCGATCCTGCCGCTGACGGGAAACCGCTCCTCTCTGGTGTGGACCGAGAAGCGCGGTGAGGCCACGCGGATCACGGCGCTCGGCGAAGCAGAATTTCTGGCCGAGCTCGAGCAGCGCTTCGGCCTGCATCTCGGCGAGATCAAGGTGCTCGACAAGCCGCGCTCGTTTCCGCTCGGCTATTTCGTCGCGCGCTCCTTCATCGCCGAGCGGCTGGCGCTGGTCGGTGACGCCGCGCATGTCATCCACCCGATTGCGGGCCAGGGCCTGAACATGGGCCTGAAGGACGTCGCCGCGCTTGCCGAAGTCGTGGTCGATGCGGCTCGGCTCGGCATCGATCTCGGCCAGAGCGACGTGCTCGAAAGCTACCAGCGCTGGCGCCGTTTCGACACCATGGCGATGGGACTTGCGACCAATTCGCTCAATCTGTTGTTCTCGAACAAGTCGACATTGCTCCGCACCGTGCGCGACATCGGCCTCGGCCTCGTCGACCGCGCCCCGCCGCTGAAGGAGATGTTCATCCGCCAGGCCGCGGGGTTGTCGGGTGAAGTGCCGCGGCTATTGAAGGGCGAGGCGTTGTAGCGGTTTCCTCTGGTGTCGCAACACACTCGCTGTCGTCCTGGCGAAAGCGGGATTAATGCGCGTCCCGCGCGTCAAACCGCTCTTTCTCGTCGATGAAATTCGCCACCGCGTCGATCAGCTCCGGGTCGAGCGGCCGCTCTGACTCGTTGTAGCTTGCGACGTCGTCGGCCTCGTCAGACACATCGACCAGCACATGGTTCATGTCCGGCAGCCATAGCGACTTCGCGGCGAAATCGGCGGCGGTCAGCGCAAGGAAATCGACGCGTGCCAATTGGCGGTCGCGGCCACCGGCGATGACCAGCGTCGGAATGTTGACCTTCTTCATGGGATCGATCGGGTCCTCGGTGAAGGCCGAGGCGATGCTCGGCTGCATCGCCGGTGCGATCGCGAGTCCGGCCGGCGGCGGATCGACGGTCTGGCCGGCCATGATGGCGTCGATGGCCTTCTCGATCGGCTCGACTTGGTCCGGCGGCAGTTGCTTTTCGAGCTGTGCCTTCAGCAACTCGCCCTGCTTTCGCGCCGATGTTGCGAGCAGCACCAGCCGATCAAGGGGGACGCGTCCTGCGGTGAGAATCGCGACCAGCCCGCCCTCGCTATGGCCGACGACGGCAATTTTGGAAAACTTGCCGCTGCCGCGCAAATAATCCACGAGCGAAGCTGCATCATCGACAAGGTCCTTGAAGCGGAAATCCTCAGGGTTGCCGAATTCCTTCTTCCATCCGCCGGCGCCGCGCTTGTCATAGCGAAGCGTGGCGATGTTGCGCGCGACCAGCGCGTCGGACAGCTTCTTCAAAGTGGCCGGTTTGAGTTTTGGCCCGTTGCCGTCGTGGTCGGTCGATCCGGATCCCGCGATCAACAGTGCCACCGGCGGCTTCTCGACGTTGGGCGGAAGGGTAAGATAGGCGTCGATGGGGCCGACGCGGATCTTGCTCTCCTCGGCACACGCATGGCCGAGGCAGCCGAGCATCAGGAGCGCGGCAAGGGTCGCTCGCATCGCGCTCACCTCAATCGATCTTGCGCGCCTCCTCCGGCAGCATGATCGGAATGCCGTCGCGGATCGGATAAGCAAGTTTCGCCGAGCGCGAGATCAACTCCTGGCTCGCCGAATCGAATTCCAGCGGCCCCTTGGTCAGCGGACAGACCAGGATTTCCAGCAATTTCGGATCGACGGTGTTTTCGGGGCGTTCCGGCAAGGCGTTCATCTGCTGGTCTCCGGCTTTTGCTGCCACGATCGCCCTTAGCACATCCGCGGCGAAGCGCGCGATCATAAGGTGGCGAGCCGCACCATTTCCTCGATCATCACTTCGGACTGTCCCTTCGGCAATGGCTTGTCCGACAGGGCATAGCCGAGGAACGCCCAATAGAGGATTTGTGCGCGCGTTCGCGCGAGGCCGGCCGCGACGCCGCGGGCGTGGATCAGGCCCTCGACATAATCGAGTCGCCGGCGGTCGATCGCCTGCACGGCGGCTTTTGCCGCCGCGTCGAACGACGCCCAGCTGCGCACCGCCTGCTCCAGCGCCAGCTTCTCGGAAAACACCCGCTTCAACAGCACGGCGAGCGGATCGGCGTCAGCAGACGCCGCCTCGACATGGGCGATGATCGCGTCAGTCGCGACCTCGCGCCAGGTCTTCAGGACGGCCGCATGGAACGCGCCGATATCGGCGAAATGCCAATAAAAGCTGCCGCGCGAGACGCCCATCGCCTTCGCCAACGGCTCGGCCTTCAGGGCCGCGAATCCTTGCGTGGCGAGCGTCTTGAGGCCCTGGTCGAGCCAGTCCTGCGCGGAGAGTTGATCGGTCATCGCCGGCTACCATACAGTACTGTATTGACATACGCCAGCGGCGGGCCTAATACCATACAGTGCTGTATGGTTGGCCATGTGGAGATGCCGATGCGCGATATCCTGTTGCAAATCTCCGGCATCGTGGCGATTGCCGCGGCGCTGATCCATGGCGTGCTGACGGAAACCAAAATCTTCCCGCGCATGACCATCGAGCCGCAAAGCCTGCGCACGCTGTCTCGCTTCGTCTGGCAGATCCCGACCGTCGCCTGGATCGCCGGCGGCGTGCTCTTGATCGCCGCGCCCTCGATGGCCTCCGAGCCGGCGCGGCACTGGATCGTCATCACGGCCGCCGGCGTGCTCGCCTTCAGCGCGATCGGTAATGCCGTGGGAACGCGCGGACGGCATTTTGGCTGGATGGTGCTCGGCGCGGCGACGGCGATGGCGGTCGCGGGGTATTAGTTTGCACCGTCACATCACTGCAGCGGCGGGTCGCCGCTGGTGCGCTTCTTGGCGAGATCCATCTCGGTGACGGCGATGAGGATTTCTGCGCGGGTCTTCAGATCAGGCGCTTCCAGCATCGCCTGCTTTTCAGCGGGGCCATAAGGCGACATCATCGCCAGCGCGTTGACGAGGGCCTCGTTCGGCGCGCTTTCGACGCCTTCCCAGTCGACCTTCAGGTTGTTGGCCTTGAGGAAATCCGTCAGCACGTCGAGCAGCGCCTCGCGGTCGACCGCGTCCTCGCCCTTGCGTGCAGTGAAATCGTCGATGAAGGGGAAGAAGTCCACCTTGCACTGCCGGTAGGCGGTGAGCGCGCTCAGCTCCTCGACCACCTTGAAGCGGGCGATGCCTGTCAGTTCGAGGATGTAGCGGCCGTCGCCGGATTCGGCGAGCTGGGTGATGCGTCCGACGCAGCCGACATTGAACAGCGCCGGCGTCTCCTCGCTGTGCGAATGGGTGATGTCGGGCTGGATCATGCCGATCAGGCGATGGCCGTCGCGCAAGGCGTCGTCGACCATGGCGAGATAGCGCGGCTCGAAAATGTTCAGCGGCATCTGGCCGCGCGGCAGCAGCAGCGCGCCGGGAAGTGGAAAGACCGGGATCACCTCGGGAAGGTCGGCCGGCCCGCGATATTCGGCGTTGATCGGCATGTGCCTCCTCGAGGCTTCAGGCCAAAGCGCGACGCATCCTCATCACGCTTTGGCTCTCTAGATTGAGCATGATCTTTCCGGAAAACCGCTACACACTTTTCCGGATCATGCTTTGTCGGACCCACATCAAGCAGGATTTGATGACGCGATGACGATCCGTCATCGCGCACCTCATTACGAGAACAGAATCGTCGACAACCGCTTGCGGCCCTCGACGGTGGCTTCATCCGTCCCGCCCCAGGCCTCGAACAGCTGCACCAGCTGCTTGCGCGCGCCGTCGTCGTTCCACTTGCGGTCACGCTTGACGATCTCGAGCAGTTGCGCCGTTGCCTCGCCGCGCTTGCCCATCGCGTTCAGCGCGGTCGCAAGGTCGAAGCGGGCCTGATGATCGAGCGGGTTTGCGGCGACTTTCTGTTCGAGGTCGCCAATCGGACCGACCGACTGCGCCTGCTCGGCGAGATCGATCGCGGCCTGCACCGCCTTCACCGCCGCATCGTTGCGCTTGGCGTCCGGAACCATGGCCAGCGTCTGCTTGGCCTGCTCGATCGCGCCCGTCGTGACGTAGCATTTCGCAAGTCCCGCGATCGCCGGGATGTTGGTGGCATCGAGCGCCAGCACCTCGGCATAGATCTGCGCCGCCGCGGCCGGATCGCCCTCGGCGAGCACGGCTTCGGCTTCCTGCAGGATCTCGGCGATATTCGGCTCGCCCGGCGCGGACATGCCCTTGGTCAGCTTCTCGATGAAGGCGTTGACCTGGCTTTCCGGGACCGCGCCCATGAAGCCGTCGGCCGGCTGGCCATTGACGAAGGCGATGACGGCCGGGATCGACTGGATTCCCATCTGGCCTGGAATCGCCGGATGCTGGTCGATGTTCATTTTGACCAGCTTGACCTTGCCCTTGGCGTTGCGGACCGCCTTTTCCAGCACCGGCGTGAGCTGGCGGCACGGGCCGCACCACTCCGCCCAGAAGTCGATCAGGACCGGCTGGCGCCGCGATTCCTCGATGACATCCTTCACAAAGGTCTGGGTGGTTGTTTCCTTGATCAGATCGGCCGCCACCGGCGCCGCCGCTCCATTGCCCTGCTCTACGACCGTCACGGGAGTCCCTCGTCGATATCTCTGGAATTCTCGGGCTTCTTCTAGCACAGCCCGATCGTGGGTTTTTAGATGTTCGGTTCCTTAAGTGGCGGTTTAGGGCGAAATTTCAATCGTTTCACGCCTGGAAGCCGCCTTGTCTGAGATCGGGTGGGCGCGAAGCGCCCAGGCCGCCATTGTTGGCCCCATCGCATCAAGCCCAGAGGGTTTTCGCCATGGCAACGGCCTATTACAGCACCGTGTTCCAGCAGCCGGCCGCGTCGGTCTGGAAAATCATTCGTGATTTCAACAATTACGCGGTCTGGGTCGGCGGCGTCAGCGAAAGCGCCATCGAGGAGGGAAAATCCGGGGATACGGTGGGCGTGGTCAGGAGCGTGCACTACCAGGGCCGCCACATCCGCCAGCGCCTGCTGGCTCTGTCCGATGTGGAGCGGTCCCAGACCTACGAATTTGCCGGCACGCCGACGCTGCCGGTTTCCGCCTTCAAGGCGACGCTGGGCGTGCTTGAAATCGTCGATGGCGACGGCGCCTTTGTGCAATGGCGCGCGGATTTCGACTGCGAGCCGGAACGGCGCGAGGAGCTCTGCACGACGCTCTCGGCTTGGTTCGGCCAGTGGCTCGAATCGCTGCGCAAGGAAATGACCAAGGAGATGATCCGCTCCGGTTCCCAAGGGTTAGAGCAGGATTTGGCGGCCGCGGAAGGTTAACGGCGGCGTTTTGACGCGATTTCGGGGAATTTGACCGCCAGACCGTCCGAGGCCGGTGATTTCTTCGGTCTCGGGACATCTTCAAACTGTTGCATTCGCGCTGCGCATTTGGCATAGGACAGCGGTTGCCGGCGCGATCTGCACCGCCAACGCTTTCGGATGCGGGTGTAGCTCAGTGGTAGAGCACGACCTTGCCAAGGTCGGGGTCGAGGGTTCGAGCCCCTTCGCCCGCTCCAAAATCTCCCGCCGGATGATCAGCGCATCGCACGACGTTCCCGCCTCTCGCGCGCTGAGCCGTGCGCGATGCCAACTCCATGAGCACGGATGGCCACGATGAGCACGCCGGCCTGTTCGTTCTGCCGCAAACCGCAAAGCGAGGTGTTGCAACTCGTCGCCGTGCCGCCGGCCTATATCTGCGACGAATGCGCGATGCTCGCCGTCGAGATGATCAGCATCGAGCACCCCGACTGGCGCGAACGCCTGATGCGAACGCTGGCGCTGCTGCCCAAGGGGCCGACGGGCAAGAGCTGATGGTGGGGCCGGCCTGGTTAAACTTTCCCTGACGGAAGAATCGCCTTACCGGGCCATTTGCCTTCAGCGATCAAGCGTCGTGCGACGTCCTGCAGCAATCTGGCGGCCGCTTGCTGGGCGGGTGTTTTAAGACGCCGCGATACCGACACGATCGCTGCGTGCCGCTCGATCGAGGGATGGACGATGCGGCGCGCGTTGAGGCTGCCTTCGGCGAGCTCGCGTTGGACAGCCGAAAGCGGCAGCACCGTATGTCCGTAGCCGGTGATCACCATCTGCTTCACCGTGTGAAAGGAATCGATCTCCGCCTTGATCAAAGGGCGGCGGCCCGCCGTGGAGAACATCACGCTTTCCAGCGTTCGGCGGAGATCATGGGATGGGCTCGCCATCACCAGGCCGAACGCACCGACTTCCTTCAGGCTGATTGGTTTCGGCCGCTTCGGCGCCGGTCCCGGACTGATGAACTGCAGCTCCTCGGTGATCAGGGGAGCCACTTCCAATCCGTCCGCATTCGTCACGTTGAACAGTACGGCAATGTCCAGACGATCCGCCTCCAGCCATTCGCCGAGATAGCCGGAATGGCTCTCGACGAGGTGCACGGACACGCCGGGCAGCAATTTTTCGGCCGCCAGCAGCATCGAGACGGCAAGGACCGGCGCAACCGTCGTCGGCAAACCGATCGCGACCCTGCCGGTGATCCGATCGTTTGTCGCGGCCACCGCTTCCTGCGCGCGGTCGACGCTCCGGAGCACGGCGAGGGCATGTTCGATGAACGTTGCGCCCGAATCGGTCAACCGAACGCCGCGAGGCCGCCGTTCGAGCAGTTTCACACCGAGCTCTTTCTCCAGACCAATGACGTGCTGGCTGAGCGACGGTTGCGCGATGCGAAGCTGCTGTGATGCGGCGGTGAAGCTCCCGGCTTCAACGACGCTCACGAAGTATCGAAGCTGACGGATATCCATTCCACCGCTCCTGGCGATCGGCTGAGAAAATCGGACCGGAATGCTATAGGAAAATCCTCTGGCAGGGAGAATAATTTCGTATTTTCCATCTGGCATGGGAAGTGGGACGATGGCCACTTCCGGCCTTGGCCTGTTGCCGAACCGACCTTCAGGGGAACGACCGCCATGGACAGCAGATATCTCATTCGCGACGAGGAGGCCCTGTGCCAGCTGTACGGGCACGGCAGTCCGGCCTCACTGGTCAAGGAAGTCGACCATGTTCACCCTCACTACCGGACCTTCATTGAAGCGTCCTGTTTCGTAATCCTCGCCACCAGTGGGCCTGATGGCATGGACGCCTCGCCCCGCGGCGATCCTGCCGGCTTCGTGCTTGTCGAGAATGAGCGCACGCTGCTGCTTCCCGACCGTCGCGGGAATAACCGGGTCGACACGCTGCACAATCTGGTCGCCGACCCCCGGATCGGATTGCTGTTCATGATTCCGGGGATCGCGGAGTCGCTTCGCGTCAACGGCACCGCGGCGATCTCGGTCGATCCCGCGCTCCTGGACAGATTTCCGATGGACGGAAAACCGCCGCGCTCGGTCGTCGTCGTCACCGTGGAAACCGCGTACTTCCAATGCCTCCGGGCCGCAGTGCGCGCTGATCTCTGGAATCCAGAGAAATTCGTGAGGCGGTCTGCATTGCCGAGCAACGGCACTATTCTGGCCGATCTCAGCGGTGAGCAAAGTTACCGCGTCAGGGATGCGACCCGTGAGCAGACCGTCCGCGCGACGCTCTACTAGAGCATGCTCCGGAAAAGTGTGAAGCGGTTTTCCGAAAAGATCATGCTCAAATAAGACTCTAGAGCGCGCGATGGTGATTCAACCTGATCGCCATCGCGCGCTAGCCGATCTGAACGGTAAGATGACCGGCAGCCCCGGCGGTTCAGCGCGTCTTCGCGGTATCAATTCGGGACACGATAGACGCGTATCTTTGCCGTGCCCGTGTTCACGTCATCGAAGAGGTGCGGAAACAAACCGCTGACGGGCTTGTTCAGGTAGATGTAGAGCTCGCCGTCGCGGGTCGGCTTGAACTTCTCTCCGACTTCATCGGCGGATTTGACGTCGCCATCGGGATCGACAAAATCCTCCTCATTGCCGGTTTCCCCGAAGCGGAGAATGACCCTCCCGAACGGACGATCGAATGTGCGCCTGATCGGGTAGGCCACGACGAGAGCCGTCGTGCGCGCCCACGCCAGCGCCCAGTTGCCCCAACCGTCATTGTTGCCCGGCATGAAGTCAGTAATCGGCATTCCACCGGGACCCGAGGCCGCGCCCAGGAACGACCAGTCGTCCGCGGCCTTGCTCAGGTTGAACGCATAAGTGCTGTTGTGGTCGATCTTGACGCCGGTCGATACGCAGTAACTGCGCGTGTCGAACGTGCTCTCGACGCCGCGGCACGCCGGACTGCAGGTCGCAGGAAGGTTGCCGTCGGCGTCTGCCCTGCATTTCGCCAGTTCACTTCGCGTGCAGATGTCGAGCTTGTGTGCCGTGGGGTCGGGCCTGCAGAAGTCGCCAAAGCTGTCGCGGATGTTGAAGATGTAGTGACTGGCGATCTCGATGCCGCCGAACAGAAAGAGGGCGGCAAACACCGCTGGCGCGATCCAGAGTTTCAGGTTGCTGATGGTCTGCTTGTAGGCGTCCTTCAACCTGAGCCAGGCGATGGCCTTATCCGGAAGCAGCATGGTGATCAGGATCATCACCGCAAAGAAGTGGAAGTAGGGCTTGGTGACGCGGTCGATGAAAATCTGCAGCGAGCTGTCGATCCTGGGGATCGGATATCCGAACTTTCCGGGCAGCGGATAAAGTGCGACCAGGAACAGGCCGATACAGAGCAGACGCCCGATGGCGCCCGGGCCGCGGGTCTTCTTCGACGCTCCGGCATGAATGTCGAACTTGCCGAGACTGAGCCGCCAGGCGGACCGCATCCGATCGGTGATGCAGTCCTTCAGATTGGTGCTCAGCCACAGCAACAGCGCGACAAGGCCGGCACAGAGCAGAAATTGCAGCGGGTCTCGCGCATAGGCGTCTTTCCATCGCATCGCCGCATCGGGCACGGCGATAGCGACGATGCGAATGACGTCGGAGATCGGGCGGAGCCGCGACGTCACCTCGGCGGATTTCGGCAATTGATACGCCAGGGGATAAGCCAGCAGATAGACCGAGGCGATCACCGTCAGGAAGTAGATCACGCGCCGCCGCCAGATCGTGCTGCCGACGACCCTCTCCTGGGTCAGGTCGCGCAGACCGGCCGCGGCGGAGGTCTCGTATCCGAGCTTGTTGGGTGTGACGATCTGCTGGTCATAGGTCACGACCTCATAGGCCGCCGGCAGGCTGACCGGCGCATAGAGATGAGCGTCGACGGCGATTCTCTCGAACACGCTCTGATGGATCTTCGGCATCTCGACCTTGACGCAGTCGCGCGCGTCGTCGGAATATTTGCTGTCGGACAGGGCGGCCACGCTGCGCGGCCCGTAACGGTAGTAGCCGGCGAGCCCGTTTCGCGAATCATAGATGCGGCCATCCTTGTCCTGCGTCGATCGTACGCGCGCGAAGGCGTCGGGATCGGCCCCGGGCGGCGCCTTCAACATGAGGCCGCACTGCCGTGCTTCCGACAGGATCCAGGTGAGCGAGACATGCGCCAGCGAATCGTCGGGATAGCCGCCGCCGACATTGGCATGCACGCCTGCGAACCAGACCTGGCTGATGCGCTCGGAAGCGGTGGTGCGCGGTTCACCGGGCTTGAGCGCCCTGGCAGGCGGCTCGTTGCTCTCGTCCCACAGCAGCGGATGGAACGTGGTGCGCTCGTCGTCCAGCGACAGGGCGTGGCAGGCCCTGCGGACCAGGGGATGAAGCTGGCGGTCGGGAAGTTCGAGCGGCCAGAGATAGCGGCTGATGCCGCGCGTCATCTCGTCGACCGGCAGTCCATAGGCGGCCACCGTGTCCCACAGGCCAAGGAAGGCGACGTGATCGACCGGCCGTTGGCTCTTGTCGTGCTTGGCGTCGACAAAGATGTTGCGCAGCTTCCTGAACAGCCACTCGATCTGGAATTTCGATTTGAAGTTCTCGGCGCGGTGCGTGCGATAGGCGGCGGCAACCTTGCTGTCGAGTTCCTCCTCGGTGCCGTAGTGCACCAGCCCCTGCTGGCAGATCAGGCCGTTCACCACGCGCATGGTGAACGCGCCGCGGCTGAAGCCGAAGCCGAAGATGTCGTCGCTCTGCCAGGGGCCGTAACGCTCCGGGCGGTTCTCGGCCCTGGCGGAGGCCGCCTCCAGCGCGAGATAGTCGAGATGCGAGCAGTAATTGCGGCAGGCGAATTTGTAGATATCGAGCACGTTGCGCTTGAGGCCAAAGCCGAACGCGCCGCCCAGGATCGCCATTGGCTTGAAGGAGGAGGTGCCGACCCCGTCATCGTAGAAGGCGATCTGCTGCGAGCCCGTCAGATCGAGCGCCTCGAACGTGCGCCAGACATTGGTGCGCCAGACCTTGCCGGCGGAGTTGCCGGTGCCATCGGAAAGCAGAATGATGCGTTTATTGGCCATGGGACCCCCTCGGAATCTGCCAAGGCCTGATCGGGCAGCCCGACGCGACAGCCGGCCAACGGCTTTCGTCTCGAGGGCAGGCATCGACAGGTTGCGTGGGGAGACTAGGGCGCGAGCGAAGTTCCAACTATGAGATGGAGCACAGTCCGGACGTCGGCGCGCCATTTGGTCGCGCGGACCGGTTCGGATGGTCAGGGGTTACGCGGCAAGGCGGGCGATCTCGGGATCGAAACTCAACGCGGTTTCAATCCATTTTGCGACCGCGAGCATGCGAAGGTCGCTCCGATAGTCGCCGACGATCTGAATCCCGAGCGGCAGGCCGTTCTTGCCAAAGCCGACCGGCAGCGTGACGGCGGGGGCACCGAGAAGCGTCCAGGGCGCGCAGAACTCGGCATCGCCGGTGTAGTGCAGCCCGCGCGGGGCCTCGCCGAAGGCCGGCAGCGTCAGCAGCGCGTCGAAGCCCTTCATCTCGGTGCCGAGCGCGAGGCGCCGTTGCTCCTGCAGCGCCTTTGCGGCGAGATAATCCGGCGCTCCGATCGCTTTGCCGTTGGCGACCAGCGATTTCAGGTGATCGCTGGTGCGGTCGGGATAGCGCACGACGAGATCAGCGAATAAATGCGCGCCTTCGCTTTCCAGGATGGTGAGGATCGTCTGCCAATTGACGCGGTCGAGCTCGGCGAGCACGAGCTCTTCCACGACCGCGTGGGACGCGCGCAGCTTTTCGATCGCCGCATCGAAGGTCTTCTGCTGCTCGCCCTCGGCGCGCGACCATTTCTCGAAACGCACGACGCCGAGCCGCGGCTTGTCCAGCGGCTCAAGGCCGCGCTCGACATCGAGCTGGAAGGCTGGCACAGCCCGGCCATGCGGATCTCGGTCGCTGGTGGCTGCGAGTAGCGACAGCGCGAGCGCAACATCATCGACGCGGCGGGCGAAAAAGCCGACATGATCGAGCGACGGACTCAGAGGATGCACGCCGGTGCGCGGGATCGCGCCATAGCTCGGCTTGAAGCCGACAATGCCGTTGAACGCCGCGGGCCGGATCACCGAGCCAAGCGTTTGCGTGCCCAGCGCAAGCGGCACGAGGCCGGCTGCAACGGCAGCAGCCGAGCCCGAGGATGAACCGCCCGGCGTATGGTCGGGATTCCAGGGATTGACGGTCGCTCCGGGCTGGCGCCAAGCGAACTCCGTCGAGACGGTCTTGCCGAAGATGGTCGCACCGAGCTGACGCAGGCGCTCGACGACCCAGGCGTCGGCAGCGGGAACATGGTTCTTATAGATCGGCGAGCCGTTGGTGGTCGGCATGTCCGAGGTCGCGATGATGTCCTTGATCGCAACGGGAATGCCCGAGAGCGGACCGGGCCGGCGCTGCGTGTCGGACGGCAGGACTTCGAACGCCCTGAGCTTCGGCTCGATCGCCCTCGCCTTCTCCAGGCATGCGGTAGCATAGCGCTCCGCCGCCGCTTCATCCTTCCGGAATTGCCGCAGCAGATCGAGAACGCCGGCACCTGCCTTCGGCGCTGGCGGCACAGCCCAATCACTCATGGCTTCGATATCCTGAACCCGTCACGTTGCGGGTCAATCTGCCGCAACGCGGCCTTGCGCGTCCAGTTACTTCATCGCCAGCGCGGGCTCGATATATTTCCGCACCACAAAGCTCTTGTAGTCGGGCTGGCCCGAGAGATTGCCGAGCGCGATCTGGGTGTCCATCGACACTTTCAGCGCTTCCGGCGTGATGTCGACGCTCGGCGGATAGACGCCGTCGGCGAGCATGCGCTTCACCGCTGCCTCGACCACGGCCGGGTCGAGGGTGGGGAATTCCTTCTTGGCGATCTCGACGGTCTTGGCCTCGTTCTTGGTCATGAAGCGCATCGCCATTTCCATGCCGTTGACGACGCGCTGCGCCGTATCCGGGTCGACGTCGTTGCGCGCGGTCACCGCGGAGAAAGCATAGGCGCCATAGGTCTTCGGGAAGCCGAATACGACCTTCATGCCCTTCGCCACGGCCTGGTCGAGGCCGGGCTCATACATGACAGCGATATCGGCCTGCTTCGCCACGAACGGCCCGGGCTCGGTGCCGATCGCGACCTGGATCATCTCGACATCGGTCTTGGCGTCCATGCCGTTTTCCTTCAGCAGCTTCATGAACAGCGAGGTCGAGGTGGTCGGCATCAAGCCGGTGATCACCTTCTGGCCCTTGATGTCCTTGATGCCGTTGAACTTGAAATCGGGCGAGGTCGCGATCCACACCGCGGCGCCATTGACGACATTGGCGATGATGTTGACCGGCGCGCCCTTGGACGCCGCGATCGCGGTCCATTCCGGGCCATGGATCGAGAACTGCGCGCTGCCGGAAATCACCGCGGACAGCGCTACCGTCGGTGCGCCCGCCGTCTCCTTGGTCAGATCAAGGCCCTGCTGGGTGAAGAAGCCCTCGTCGATGGCGACATAGAGCGGCAGATAGAGCATCGACTGGAACGCCTGCGACAGCGTCACCTTTTTGCCTTCGGCGAGCGCCGGCGTGGCCATGAGCAGCGTGAAGAGGGCGGCGGCGCGACCGACGCGCGAAGTCAAAGACATCGAGTACTCCTTATTCTTCTTGAACTAGACTTGAACCTGATGCGTGGTGCCGGCCTGCTTCCAGGGCAGGCTCGTCCGTTCGATCATGTCGATGACGTAATAGAGCGCAAAGCCCATGATCATCAGCGTGAACAGGCCGACCCACACCGTGTTGAGGTCGTAGAGGCTGGAGGCGGTGTAGATGAGGTGGCCGAGCCCGCGCTGCGAGGAGATGAACTCGCCGACGACGGCGCCGACCAGGCCAAAGCCGATATTGATGCGAAAGGTCGCGATGATGGAGGGCAGTGTGGACGGCACCACAGCCTTGAAGAACACCTGATGCTTGTCGGCGCCCATCGAGATCAGCAGGGATTGCAGGTCGACATCGGCATCCTTTGCGGCCTGATAGGCGGCGATCAGCGCCACGATTGCGGTCAGCGACACCGATAGCGCCACCTTCGAGACCAGGCCGGTGCCGAACCACAGCACCACGATCGGCGCCAGCGCGATCTTCGGCACGCTGTTGATGGCGACGATGAAGGGCTCGACCAGACGTGCGACAAAAGCCGAGTACCAGAGCGCCAGTCCCAGCAGCGAGCCGAAGATGGTGCCGATGACGAAGCCCAGAATGGCCTCGAACAGCGTGAACCAGGTGTCGGACAGCAATTCGCCGCTCATCAGCATCTTGTATCCGGTCGCGAAGATACCGAAGGGCGAGCCGACCAGGAACGCGGAGATCCACCCCGCCCGCACGCCGATCTCCCAGAGTGCAAAGAACACGATGACGGCGAGCGCTTGCAGAAACGAGCGGCCGAGGGTGGTATCGAAGCTGAAAGCACGCGGCTTGCGCGCGCGTCGCTTGCGCAAGGCGCGCGATGCGCCGGGAAGGGTCAAGGTCACGCGGTTCTCTCGGTCTGGATGTCGAGCTCGGCGCAGAGCGTGTGGAAATAGCCGGAGAAGCGGCTGTCGCTGCGTGCCGTGATCGGTGTGCTGGCTGCAATGTTGATGTCGTGCACGGTCTTGACCCGCGCCGGCCGGCCGCTCAGCACCACCACGCGCTTGGACAGCGCGACGGCTTCATCGATGTCATGGGTCACCAGGATGACGGTCTTGTGGTAGGTCTCGACCGCGTCCTTGAGCACGCCCTCGAGATAAAGCCGGGTCTGGTAATCCAGCGCGGAGAACGGTTCATCCAGCAGCAGGATATCGGGGTCCATGATCAGGGTGCGGATCAGCGCCACGCGCTGGCGCATGCCGCCGGAGAGTGTCTTGGGATAGGCGTTCTCGAATCCGGCGAGCCCGAAGCTTTTCAGATATTCCCGCGCCTTTTCCTCGGCCGCCGCGCGATCGACGCCACGCGTCTCAAGACCCAGCAGCACATTGCCGAGCACGGTGCGCCAGGGAAACAGCAGGTCCTTCTGCATCATGTAGCCGACGCGGCCGCGCAGGCTGTCGATCTCCTCGCCGTGATAGATCAGCGTGCCGGCGTCGGGCTCGACGAGGCCGGCGATGATGTTGAAGATCGTGGTCTTGCCGCAACCGGACGGCCCGATGATGCTGACGAAGTCGCGGGCGTTGATGTCGAAGGAGAGATCATCAAGCACGCGCACTTCGCCGGCCTTGCCGTGGAAGGACTTGCGGACATTGCGGACAGAAAGCTGGGCGGGAGCGGACTTCATGTGCCGTCCAGACGCAACTTGTATGCCAAGCACATCGTCTGAAAAGCGCAGATATTTCAATTAATTGTGTAAGGAACGTGCGGGCTGCCCTGCCGACTCTTTAGGCAGGCGCAGTCAGATCGGCGTCGCCGCTGGTGAGGCGCCTGGCGGCATTGATCTTGTTGTCTCTGATTCCTGCGATGCGAGGTCGCTTCGCATCCATCGGCGTAGATGGACGTGCATCAGCGAAATGCGCATACCCGGTGCTTTGGTCGGATATAGAAGGCTGCCCACACTCACGCGCAAGCGTTAGCTCCATTCGTATATTGCGCTCGTGGTTTGCGCCGCAATGCAGCGAACACAAATTCGTCTCAATCAAAAGCGCTCCGCGAAAATTTCTTCTCAATTTGCTTTCGCCTGCTTCGCTTGGCACGCGCTACGCTTTTCACCCGCTGTGGATGTGCTAACATTTTCCGGTCTGATCTTCTTCAGACTCCTACGATCGTCTCTCAAAACGTCCAAAATAAATAACGCGCGCGGCCGCATGGCTGCATAGGGAGTGACGCGATGAAATCGGCTTTCCATCGATCCGTTCTTGCACTAGCGACAATCAGTATTGTCGCGGGTGCGAGCTTCGCCAATGCGCAGCAGGCGGCTGACAAGAGCCGGCCGTTGAAGAAATACGAATCCGGCACCAAGGATTTCTGGACCCATCCGCCGGATGACTGGTTCCTCGGCGACGAAACCGAGGCGCAGAAGGGTCTGGCGCCGCCGAACGGCCCGCCGACGGGCGCGTCGGACGCCGAACTCGCGACACTAGTCAAGAAGATCAAGCTCCCGCCGGGCTTCAAGATCGAGGTCTATGCTTCGGGTGTGCTCGCCGCGCGGCAAATGGCCTGGGGCGACAAAGGCACACTGTTCGTCGGCTCGTTCGGCCTCGGCAACGTCTACGCCATCAAGGACAACAACGGGAAGAAAGAGGTCAAGACCATCCTCAAGGGCCTGAACATGCCCACGGGGCTGGCCTTCCAGAACGGCTCGCTTTACGTCATCGCCGTCGACAAGCTGATCAAATACGACAACGCCGAAGCCAATCTCGACAATCTCGGCTCGGGCACGGTGGTGTATGACGACATGCCGTCCTACGCCGCACATGGCTGGAAATATCTCGCGGCCGACAAGGATGGCTGGTTCTACATTCCGTTCGGACCTCCCTTCAATGTCGGCATTCCGCCGACCAGCGTCTCGCAGATCCGACGCGTCGATCCCAAGACCGGCAACGCGGAAGTCTGGGCGCTCGGCGTTCGCAACTCGGTTGGCGGCGACGTCGATCCGCGCACCGGCAAATACTGGTTCACGGAAAACGCCCGCGACTGGATCAGCGACGACCTGCCCTCCGACAAGCTCAACATGATCAGCAAGATGGGCGAGCATTTCGGCTATCCCTATTGCCATCAGGGCGATCTGCCGGATCCGAAATTCGCGATGGGTCACAAGTGCTCGGAGTTCACGCCGCCGGTCTATAATCTAGGCGCGCATGTGGCTCCGCTCGGCATGAAGTTCTATACCGGCAGCCAATTCCCGGCCGAGTACAAGAACTCGATCCTGATCGCCGAGCACGGCTCCTGGAATCGTCACAAGTACCAGGGCGGCCGCATCGTGCGCATCACGGTCGGACCCGACGGCAAGAACGCCAAGCAGGACATCTTCGCATCCGGCTGGATCGAAGGTGACCAGGGCTATCTCGGCCGTCCCGACGACATCATCCTGGACAAGGATGGCTCGATCCTCGTCGCCGACGACTGGGCCGGCGCGATTTATCGCATCAGCTACAGCAAGTAGTATTAGCCGAACGAACAAAGGGGCTGCGGTGGCTGGTTCGCCGCAGCCTCAATTTTTTGGGCAGTGGGGCGTTGTGTTTGAACGCGTCAGCGGCGGGCGCAGCAAGCCCGGCAATGACGAGGGAATAGGAGACGAAATGCGTAGTTTGTTCGTCGCGGCAGCGTTTGGTGCTGTCGTTATTGCGGGCGCCCATGCCGACGACATCAAGGACAAGGTCGAAGTCTGCAAGGGCTGTCACGGCGACAACTCCATCTCGCAGATGGAAAACATCCCCTCGCTGGCCGGCCAGCTCGACCAGTATATCCAGTGGCAGCTGGTCTATTTCCGCTCAGGCGCACGCAAGAACGAGCAGATGCAGCCGATCGTCGAAGGATTTACCAACGAAGACGTCCGCAACCTCGGTGCCTATTTCGCGGCGATCGAGCCGTTCAAGGCCACGCCCGACGACAATCCGGATCTGTCGGCGAAGGGCAAACAGGCCGCAGCCGGCCGACGCTGCGCCTCATGTCACGGCGACAATTTCGCCGGCACCAAGGCGGTCCCGCGCCTCGCCGGCCAGCGCGAGGACTATCTCACCAAGACGCTGCACGACTACAAATCGAGCGCGCGCAACGGCGGTCCCCAGGGCGTGATGTCCGACGTCGCCTATCCGCTCAGCGATGAAGAGATCGAGGCGCTGGCGCATTATCTTGCACACTTCACGGGGTAGCCGGAGGCGTCGCCAGGACGATTTTGGAATGTTACCCGCGCCGAAACGCTCCAAGTCCCGCGATGAACATGTCGATGCCGAGCTCGTAGCTGACATCGTGTTCGAGCGGCTCCAGGAACGAGGCGCCTATCTCGTGCAGGACGAAGCCGCGCACCAGGCTGCGCAGGACGCGAAGCGCATGCAGCGCCCCCTCGACGTGAACGCCGAGCTCGGCGAACACCGATAGTACTGTCGTCGCGAGTTCCTTCTGCGCGGCGCGCCATTCCGCGCAATCGGTTTCCGGAGTCCGAAACGTCGCGGCCGACATGCCGGGCCGCTCCAGCGCGTAACGGCGCATGGCCTGCATCATGCCGCGCAACGCATCCGTGCCGTGCTTGTCGCCGATGCCCTGCTCGATCGCCGCGTGCAACTCGCGATAGCCTTTCACCGCCAGGAAGCGGCGCATTTCGGGGATGGTCGACACCCGCTCGGCGAGGTGCCGCTCCATCTCGGCGGTGAGGTCAGCCGCTATTTTCTTGTCCCAACCGCTCTGCGGTAATTCCAGGAGTTCTGCGAGCTGCACGGCGGAATCCGTCGGAAGAAGATACCCAACGGAGATACTGCACATCCCCTAATTTTGGCCTTCACGGAAGCCTCGCAATTTCGCTTCCTGCCCCGTAGTTCTACTGGGCTTCGCGCAGCCGCTCATACGCCTTTAGGTGGGTATAGGCCGTGCGCAATTTTGGAACCGGGTTCTTTGCAGCGTCGGCGCGCGCGATCATGTCGCCGATCACATGATCGGCCTCGACCCTTGAGCCCGCCTTGATGTCTCGGAACATCGAGGCCGTCATCGGCGAGCCCTCCGCGGTGAGAAGACCCTTGACGCGCTGGAAGAACGGACCGCCCGGCTCGTGCCCGGCGGCCTTCGCCACCGCGCTGCATTCATCGAGGATGCCGAGCAGAAAATCCTTGCCGCCGGGGGACGCGACGATCGCACCGACCGGTGCCCGCATCAGGCTGGTGGACGCCGCGATGGACGCGAGGAACACCCACTTCTCCCACATGTCCTGCATCACGTTCTCGCTGGCGGCCGCGCCATTGACGCTCGAGAAGACTTCGGCGATGGCGTGAACGCGATCGGTCTTCTTGCCGTCGCGCTCACCGAAATTCAGCGACTGCATCGGCTGCAGGTGCACCACCTCGCGCTTGTCATTGAGCGTCACCGCAATGGCACAGAGCCCGCCGAGCACACGGTCACGGCCGAATTTCTGATCCAGCGTGTCCAGATGCAGCATGCCGTTGAGCATCGGGATGATCGAGGTCTGCGGCCCCACCGCCGGCGCAAAGGATTTGATGGCGTCGTCGAGGTCGTAGGCCTTGCAGCTCAAGAGCACGACATCGAACTTGTCCTTGATGGTGTCGGCCTGCACGGTCGCCGGGTTCTTCAGCGTGACATCGCCATTGGGGCTTTTGATCACCAGCCCGGCGGACGCCAGCTCGCTTGCGCGCTTCGGACGCACCAGGAACGTAATATCGCGCCCGGCCTGCAGCATCCTGCCGCCGAAATATCCGCCAATGGCGCCAGCGCCGACTACCAGTACTCGCATTTTCTTCTTCCTTCGTTGTTATTCGGGCGTGGCCTTCTACCACTTCTCGCCGAACGGGCGGATTTCCATTTCAAACGTCCAGGCGCTCTTCGGCTGCTGATAGAGCTGCCAATAGGCGCCGGCGACCGAGGCCGGCGGCATCAGCAAGTCCGGATTATCCAGCGCTTCCTTGCCCCAAAGCTGCTCGCGGCGCTCGCGCACCCAGGCGGTGTCGACGCCGGAATCGATGATGAGATGGGCGACATGGATGTTCTTCGGTCCTAACTCGCGCGCCATCGATTGTGCCACCGCACGCAGGCCGAACTTGGCGCTGGCGAAGGCTGCAAAGCCGCTGCCGCCGCGAAGCGACGCAGTTGCGCCAGTGAAGAAGATGTTGCCCTGCCCGCGCGGCACCATCAGCCGCGCCGCCTCGCGGCCGGCGAGGAAGCCGGAATAGCACGCCATCTCCCAGACCTTGCGGAAGACGCGCTCGGTGGTTTCCAGGATCGGGAAATTGACATTGGCGCCGACATTGAAGATGCAGATTTCGAGCGGCGCATGCTTGTCGGCGTCGGAGAGGAAGGCGATCGTCTCCTCCTCCTTGCGCGCATCGAGCGAGCGGCCGAAGATGGTGCCGCCGGCGGCCTCCACTTCCTTCACCAGCGGCTCGAGCTTCTCGCCGTTGCGCCGCCCGGCGAACACGGCAAAACCTTCGGCGGCGAATTTCTTGACTATCTCGGCGCCGATATAGTCGCCGGCGCCGATGACCGCGACCGTGGCGTTGCGCTTTTGCATGGTGTTCTGTCTCCATCTCCTCATCCTGAGGAGCGGCGTCTAGCCGCGTCTCGAAGGATGAAGGCCCGTACAATGGCCTCATGGTTCGAGACGGCGCTGACGCGCCTCCTCACCATGAGGGACGAGATTATTTCCCCGCCACCATCTCCTCCACCTCGCGCAGCTGCTCCTTGCCGAAGAACATTTCACTTCCGACAAAGAAGGTCGGCGAACCGAACGCGCCGCGGTCGACGGCGGCCTGGGTGTTCCCGATCAGCTTGGCCTTCACGTCGGCCTCCTGCGCGCGCGCCAGGAGTTTGGCTCCGTCGAGGCCCGACGACGTCAGGGCTTTCACCGCGACTTCCGGATCGTCCATCTTCTTCGGCTCGCGCCACATGTGATGGAACGCGGCCTCGACATATTTCTCGAACACGCCCTCGAATTGCGCCGCGATTGCCGCGCGCATCAGGTTCAGCGTGTTGACCGGAAAGAACGGGTTCCAGACATAGGGCTGGACATCGAAGCGCTTGATGAAGCGCTCGGTCTCCAGCTTCATGAACTCCGGCTTGTTCTTGACCCCGGCAAGCGTCTCGGCCGGCGACTTGTTGTTGGTCGATTTGAAGATGCCGCCGAGTAGGACCGGCACATAGTCGAAGCGGACACCGGTCCGCTTTTCGATCGCCGGGATCGCCTCGTGGCTCAGATACGCATTCGGGCTGCCGAAATCGACCAGGCATTCTGGATTGGTGCTCAAGACGGCCTCCGGGACAGCTTATTTCATATGATCTCTATCATTCAACCAGCCCGGTGGCCGCGGTTCAAGCGATCATTACGCATGGTCGCTGTACGCGAGCTTCACGACGTGGTCGCGAATATCGGCCGGCCAGGCCGCAATCAGGCCTGCGAACCGGCGGCGATCGTCGGCGAATAGCGCGCGCGAGGCTTCCTCGAAATTCGGCAGGTTTCCCGCCATCGCCGACATGAAATGATAGGCGGCGTCGCGCGCGGTGCGGTGGCGATCCCTGTCGCCATTGGCTTTTCGGGCCTCCTCGACCAGCTTGCGCAGCGCGACAGAGGCGCCGCCGGGCTGGGCGCCGAGCCATTCCCAATGCCGCGGCAACAGCGTCACTTCGCGCGCGACCACGCCGAGCTTCGGCCGGCCTCGTCCGCGCGGCTCGCTCGGCGCCGCCTCCTCTGTGACAACAGGCGATATCGCGGAAAGCCGCGCCAGAATCTCCGCATTGCTGCCGCGCAGATCGAGGTCGATCGGCCGGCCGGTGGTGTCGCTGAAAATCGCGATCGGGCTGGCGCCAGGTCGCGTGGCGCCCTTGATCGTGAGTGCAACCTCGGCAATCGGGCCGGTGGCCAGCCGCCGCTGGCCCTCAAAAGCGGTGAAATTCTCGGTCATTGGCCTGCTCCTACCTCAGGCCAATTAATATCCGGGTATAATTCCGATGTCAATATTACCCGGGTAATTAAAGTGGACTGACGTTTGGTCGTGTCGCATCGGTCCAAAATGCCTGTTACCTGTGCAGGCGCGCGCATGCCCGGGGGACATCCATGCTGACGGTTCATCATCTCAACAATTCGCGTTCGCAGCGCGTGCTGTGGCTGCTCGAAGAGCTGGGCGTGGCCTACGAGATCGTGCGCTACCAGCGTCAGGCGGATATGCGCGCGCCAAAGGAATTGCGCGCGATCCATCCGCTCGGCAAATCGCCGGTCATCACGGACGGCGGCAACACCGTCGCGGAGTCCGGCGCGATCGTCGAATATCTCGTCGGCACATACGGCAACGGCCGTTTCATTCCGCCTGCGAATACGCCGGAGCGGCTGCGCTACACTTACTGGCTGCACTATGCGGAAGGCTCGGCGATGTCGCCGCTGCTGCTGAAGCTATTGTTCACGCTGATGCCGAAGCGCGCGCCCGCCTTGCTGCGGCCGCTGGTGCGCAAGGTCTCGAACCAGGCGTTGGCCGCGCTGGTCAATCCGCAGCTCAAGCAGCACATGGCCTATTGGGAAGAGGAATTGTCCAAGAGCGAATGGTTCGCCGGCCATGAATTCACCGCGGCCGACCTCCAGATGAGCTTTCCGCTGGAAGCAGCGGCAGCGCGCGCCGGGCTCGAGGACGGCCATCCGAAGGCGATGGCGTTTCTCGATCGCATCCATGCCCGGCCCGCATATCAACGTGCACTGGAGAAGGGCGGGCCGTATACGGTGGGGCGGTGAGGCTACTGCACCGCCGCTTCCGCACCGTGGGTGCGGGGATCGGGCGCGCCGAGCAGGCCGTTTGACGTCACGAAGATCGAATTCGCCGACGTATATCCCATCGACTCCACCACGCTGTGGCCGCGGGCGCGCAAACCCGCGAGCACTTCGTCGGGAAAGCCGGGCTCGACCTTCACTTCGTCCGGCATCCATTGGTGATGCAGCCGTGGCGCGGCGACGGCGGCCGCGACGTCCATGTGATAGTCGAGCACGTTGACGATCACCTGGAGCACGGTCGAGATGATGCGGCTGCCGCCGGGCGAGCCCGTCACCAGCACCACCTTGCCGTCTTTCAGCACGATGGTGGGCGACATCGAGGACAGCGGCCGTTTGCCGGGGCCGGGGAGGTTGGCCTCATAGCCGACCAGGCCGAACGCGTTCGACGCGCCGGGCGCTGCGGTGAAATCATCGAGCTCGTTGTTGAGGAGCACGCCGGTGCCGTCGGCGACGAGGCCCACGCCATAGGAGAAGTTCAGCGTATAGGTGTTGCTGACCGCGTTACCTTCGCTGTCGACCACCGAATAATGCGTGGTGTTGCTGCCTTCGCGCGGCGGCAGCGCCGCTGCGACCTTGTCCGCCTGTGTCGCATGCTCGGGATCGATTTCCGCACGCAATTTCGTCGCATAGTCCTTGGCGAGCAGGATATTGGTCGGCGCATTGATGAAGGCGGGATCGCCGAGATAGCGCGCGCGGTCGGCATAGCTGCGCTTCATCGCCTCGATCAGAAGATGCAGCGAGGCGGGCGAGCCCTGCTCGAGGTCGGACAGTCGAAAACCCTCGAGGATGTTCAGCGTCTCCAGCAGCACGACTCCGCCGGAGGAGGGCAGGGGCATCGAGACGATGTCATAGCCGCGATAGGTGCCACGCACGGGAGTGCGGATCATGGCCTGATAGGTTTTCAGGTCATCCGTCGTCATGATGCCGCCGGCGTCGTGGATGGCTTTGGCGAGTTTATCGGCGACGGGTCCCTCGTAGAATCCGCGCGGGCCTTGTTCTGCGATCGCGCTCAGCGTCGCCGCGAGGTCGGCCTGCACGAGCTTGTCGCCTTCCCCGAGCGAGGTGCCGTCGGCGCGGGAAAATAGTTTCGCCGACGCCGGCCATTTCGCCAGCCGCCGGTACCATTGCGGCAGTGTATCGGCCATGTCGTCGGTCAGCACAAAACCGTCGCGCGCCAGGTCGATGGCAGGCTTGATGAGTTGCGGCAGTGTGAATTTGCCCGAGCCATATTTCTCCAGCGCCAGCGCGAGGCCTGCGACCGTGCCGGGCACGCCGATGCCGAGCGCGGAATCGCGCGACTTGGCATTGTCCGGCTTGCCATCGGGGCCGAGGAACATATCGCGAGTCGCTGCGGCCGGCGCGGTCTCGCGGTAATCGACCGCGACATCCTCATTGCGGCCAGCGAGATGGATCACCATGAAACCGCCGCCGCCGATATTGCCGGCGCGCGGGTAGGTCACCGCCATGGCAAAGCCGGTCGCGACCGCCGCGTCGACCGCATTGCCGCCCTGCCTCAGGATATCGGCGCCGATGCGCGCCGCAATCTTCTCCTGGGCGACGACGAGGCCATGCTCGGCCGGCACCGCATGAATGCTGCCGGCTGCCTGCGGTACATAGGCGTCGCGCGCGAGGACAGGTCGCGCAAGGACACAAACCAGTGCCAGCACGATGCAGCGTAGGCGCCGGTTGATCACGAACAACATCATCCAAATCCCGTCGCGTATAAACGTCACGACGATGTTACATGCCGCCGCGTCGGAATAGCAAAACGCGGAGGCGTGATCAGGATGAGATTTTTGATGGTGATGACCGCGTCGCGGTCATCTGATCGTGGGGTCAATCAGCAGTAGCCCGTCATTGCGAGGAGCGAAGCGACGAAGCAATCCAGACTATTTTCACGGAAATATCCTGGATTGCTTCGCTTCGCTCGCAATGACGAGAGTTACAGTCAGTGCCGGAAATGCCGAACGCCCGTAAACACCATCGCGATGTCGTGTTCGTCGGCGGCCTTGATCACCTCGTCGTCGCGGATCGAGCCGCCGGGCTGGATCACAGCGGTAGCGCCGGCTTCGATGCAGGCCAGCATGCCGTCGGCGAAGGGGAAGAAGGCGTCGGAGGCGACCGCCGAGCCCTTGGTCAGCGGCTCGGTGAGCTTCAATTCGGCTGCCGCATCCTGCGCCTTGCGCGCGGCGATGCGGGCGGAATCGACGCGGCTCATCTGGCCGGCGCCGATGCCGACGGTCGCCAGATCCTTGGCGTAAACGATCGTGTTCGACTTCACATGCTTGGCGACACGGAAGGCGAAGATCAGGTCGCGCATCTCGCGTTCGGTCGGCGCGCGCTTGGTCACGACCTTCAGCACCATGTCGTCGACGACGGCGTTGTCGCGGCTTTGCACGAGCAGGCCGCCCGCGACCGTCTTGGCGGTGAGGCCGATGGCGCGCGGATCGGGCAGGCCGCCAGTGAGCAGCAGCCGCAGATTCTTGCGGCCGGCGATGATCGCGATCGCTTCGTCTGTGGCGTCGGGCGCGATGATGACCTCGGTGAAGATGCCGGTGACGGCGCGCGCGGTCTGGGCATCCAGCGTGCGGTTCAGCGCGATGATGCCGCCATAGGCCGAGGTCGAGTCGCAGGCGAGCGCCTTGCGATAGGCGCTGGCGAGATCGGGGCCTTCGGCGACGCCGCAAGGGTTGGCGTGCTTGATGATCGCGCAGGCGGCGGTGCGCGCAGGCTCGAACTCGGCGACGCATTCGAATGCCGCATCGGTGTCGTTGATGTTGTTGTAGGACAGTTCCTTGCCCTGCAACTGGCGGAAGGTTGAAACGCCGGGCCGCTTGTCGGGCAGGCGGTAGAACGCTGCCTTCTGATGCGGGTTCTCGCCATAGCGCAGTGCCTGGATCAGGCGGCCGCCGAAGGCGCGGAACTCCGGCGCCTCGGTGTTGAGCTCGCCGGCAAACCAGTTTGAGATCGCGGCGTCGTAGGCGGCGGTGCGCGCATAGGCCTTGGCCGCGAGCTTGCGGCGCAAGCCAAGCGTCGTTGCGCCCTGGTTGGCCTTGAGCTCGTCGAGCACGGGCTGATAATCGGCCGCTTCCACGACAACAGCGACATCGTCATGGTTCTTCGCCGCGGCGCGGATCATCGCCGGGCCGCCGATGTCGATGTTCTCGATGCACTCCTCGAAATCGGCGCCTTTCTCGACGGTTGCTTCAAACGGATAAAGGTTGACGACGAGCAGATCGATCGGCGCGATGCCGTGCGTGTTCATCGCGGACGCATGTTCCTTGTTGCCGCGGATCGCGAGCAGGCCACCATGCACTTTCGGATGCAGCGTCTTGACCCGGCCGTCCATCATTTCAGGAAAGCCGGTCAGCTCGGAGACGTCTTTGACTCTCAACCCGGCTTCCGCGATCGCCTTTGCGGTGCCGCCGGTGGAGATCAGCTCGATGTTATGGCTCGCCAAAGCGCGGGCGAAATCGATCAGGCCGGATTTGTCGGAGACGGAGAGCAGGGCGCGGGTAACGCGGCGGGGATGGTCGGGGCGCTGATGGTCGGTCATGGGCAAGGTCCTTTCTAAGGGAGTGCTTATGCCCAGGCGCGCGGCAGATGTTCCCGCGCTTCCCGATGGTGCTCCATCCGATGTCGCCAGTCGCGCGAGAGCCGCTGGTTAGCAGCTTCCGGCGGCATTCTCAACGGCCAGATCGGGGCTCTCCTATGTCCTTATGTCTTGTTGTGACCGTATGTCTTGTCGTGACCGTTCGCCGCCGGCCGCGACGCGATCAGCGATCTGATCCGCTCGACATCCTCCGGCATGGTCGGATTGTAAATCAACATGGTCAGATCCGGACGGCCGTCGACCGCGAAGGCGGAATATTCGAAGGCAAGGCGGCCGAGCACGGGGTGTTTGATGTGCTTGACGCCCTCGTGATGGGTGCTGACGTTGTGGTCGCGCCACATCGCATCGAATTCGGGGCTCAGCCGGCAGAGCTCATCGACGAACGCGCTGACCTTCTCCGCCGCGCCCGCACGCGCCACGTCGACCCGGAACGCGCCCACCGCGTAGCGTGCCACGCTGGTCCAGTCGTATTGCGCCGCGCGGGCCTGGGGACTGAAAAAGATGAAGCGCAGGATATTGCGCTGCTCCGCAGGAATGGATGCGTAATCGGTCAGCATCACCGTCGATGCGCGGTTCCATGCAACGACATCCCATGTCGCGGTTCGGATCAGCGCGGGGCTCGGGTCCAGCGCATCGAGCACGCGTTGCAGCCGCGGCGTGACGCCTTCGCGATTTTGGTAACGGACTTCCGGCGGACGGCCGAGGCCGAGCAGGAAGAGATGCTCGCGCTCGGCATCGGTCAGCATCAAAGCGCGTGCGATCCGGTCGAGCACGTCGGCTGACGGCGCGCCGCCGCGCCCCTGTTCAAGCCAGGTGTACCAGGTCGCACTGATATTGGCGCGCTGCGCCACTTCCTCGCGCCGCAGGCCGGGCGTACGGCGACGCCCCGGAGATAAGCCGAACGCGGTCGGATCGAGCTTGGCGCGACGGTCCTTCAAATACGTGCCGAGCAGGTTCTCGCGGCTCGCCGGCTGGTCCATCATGTTAGCTATTATACCATGATAAAATCACTACTTTACCGGAATAGCACTTGGCCCGACATCTGTCTCCCGCGAAACCAGGAGACTTTGCCATGCGCGTATTCGTTACCGGAGCCACCGGCTTCATCGGCTCGGCTGTCGTCAAGGAGTTCATCGCCGCGGGCCATCAGGTGATCGGCCTCTGCCGTTCGGACGACAAGGCACCGGCTTTGGCCGCCACCGGCGCCGAGGTCTATCGCGGGTCCATCGCGGACCCGGACAGCCTGAAGGAAGGTGCCTCCCGATCGGATGGCGTGATCCATCTGGCCTTCAACCACGACTTTTCGAGATTCGTCCAAAACTGCGAGGACGATCGTCCTGTGATCCAGGCGCTCGGCTCGGTGCTATCAGGATCCAACCGGCCGCTGGTCGTGACATCAGGGACGGGATTAGCCAACACGGTGCCCGGCCGGGCGGCCGAGGAAGACAATGCGATCATCGGCTGTGATATGCATCCCCGTGCGGCCTCGGAAGAGGCGGCCGCCGTTGTCGCTGCCGGCGGTGTCAACGTGTCGGTCGTGCGGCTTCCGCAGGTCCACGACCCGGTCAGGCAGGGCCTCATCACTCCCGTGATCCAAATGTATCGCCAGAAGGGCGCGTGCGCGTATCTGGGGGAAGGACTCAATCGCTGGCCGGCGGCGCATGTTCTGGACACGGCTCGCCTCTATCGGCTCGCGGTCGAGAAGGCCGAACCAAACGCAAAATATCACGCGGTCGGAGAGGAAGGCGTGTCGATGCGTGACATTGCGGAGGCGATCGGTCGACGCTTGAAGCTGCCGGTCAAGTCCATCGGCCCGGAAGAAGAAGCGCAAGACTTTTTCGGCTGGATCGCGAGGTTCGCATCGCACGACGTGCCGGCCTCAAGCGCGCAAACGCGGCGAAAGCTCGGATGGAATCCGACCGGGCCCACCCTGATCGCCGATCTCGAGCGGTTGGAAGTTGCCTGACGCTTGATCGGCGTGCGGGGGGCTTTCTGGTGGTCGCCACGCGCCTACAACGGCAATTCCGGCTCGCGGCGCGCATTGCGGCGGGCGTTGGTTGCGGTCGGCGAGGTGGCCGAGCGCGTAAAGCTCCAGCGCACCGAGGAGGCATGGCGCGAATCCTGCCGGATCACGATCTGCGCGGTGCGGCGCGGGCCGTCGGTGCCGGCCAGGAACACGCTGTCCTCAAGGTCGACCTTGTCGTCAAGCGCCTCGAAGGTCCAGACGTCGCGGTTCGGCAGCACCAGCATGACGCCGCGGCCGTCGGACAGCCGGTTCGCCTTCACCGACGGGTGCAGGTGAAAGCGGATCGCGTAGCTGGTCTGGTTGTTCTTGAGGCGAGCGCCGGGCGCCGGCGACACCGTATCTTCGCCGTCGAGCTTGGTGCCGTCGGGTGAGGTCATCAGCACCCGGCGATGGATCACGCCGAAGCGCGCCACATAGCCGTCATGCGAGGTGGTGAGCAATTCGCCATTGCTCACCACCTCGCGAAAATTCTCCACGATCTCCGGCCCGCTCACAACAGGCGCACCCTGCAACAGCCGCTTCATCGCCGACAGCTCGACGAACTGGCAGGACGAAGCGTCCTGAAAAGTCAGCGTCGAATGCGCCGCCGTGCTGCGGGCAAAGGCGCGCCAATTGTCGCGGCCGGTCGAGGGCATGCCGCAATTGATCACGATCCGGCTCGGGCCCGACGACAGCTCGAAGGAGAGGCATCCGGCATGCGCATCATGGCTGACATTCGGCGGCGGCGGCGTGCCGGTGTCCATGATGACGGTCATGGCGCCGGCATCGAGCCGCTGAAAACCGGTATGCGGCATGCTCGACATCGGCGTGCCATGGGTGTCGTCATAGGCGAGCAGGGTCGCGAGCAGGTCCGACGGCGTGCCGCTCATGCCGTTGAACAGCGCGATGGTGCCGTCGCCATGGCGGAAGAAGCGCAGCATCGGCATCATGCGATCGATCGCGTTGAGCAGCGCCGGCGGCGGCGCAATGTTGCGCGCGGCGAATGTCTGCCGCAGCGGCAGCAGATCGATCAGGAGGTCGATCAGCGCGCCGGGATTGCGCGTGATGTGTCCGCCATCGGGCAGGATCTGGCGCTGCAATTCGTCCGAGAGCTTGCGGCTCGCGCTGCGGATCTGCCGCGCCTGGTTGGCAAGGCAGAGTGAGGCGTAACACAGCGCGATCAGCACCTGCAGCCGCGGCACGCCGTCGGAAATGTCGAGCATGGTGAAGCGCAGATAGCGGATTTCGCGTGCCAGCCCGCGCAAATAGCGGCGATAGAATTTGCTGTCGGTGTCGCCCAGCACCAGCGGCGCCTGCGACAACAGCGAGATCACCCGGCGCGACAGCACGTCGGCGCGGCGGCCGATCGGGCGCTTGTTGTTCGGATTGGAAAGCCAGTCGTCGACCAGCGCGCGGGCATTGGCGCGGGTCAGCGCGGTATCGGCCGCGCGCAAGTGTCGCAGCCAGCCGAAGCCCAGCAGCGCCACGTCCCAATCTTCCGACGGCGGCTCGAGATCGAAGATCGAGCGGCCGTGGCAGGTGACGATCTTGCCGGCAAAGACGAAGCGGCCGGCATAGATTTCGGCGGCTCGGGTGGCGTCAGCGGTACGCAGGTCATGCGGGGCGATGATCAGCCGGTCGGTGCGGCCGGGCCACAATTTCGAGAGCGCCACCGAGCTGCTGCTAGCGCGTGCGACCATGTTCCGCGCGAAGCGGCCCATGATCAGGGTCGAAATGCGTCTGCGTTGAGCGACCGACACGCCGTGCCTTGGTGGGGGAGAGGATTCTGGCGAATCCTTTTAATCCGGAAACTTGAAACTGACACCATCTTGAATAAGGCCGAATCACTACGGGTGGCCGCAGAAATCCACTGTAAAAATCAGGATTTAACCAATCTTGCCGCGTAGAATCCATCCAGCCCGCCGAGCCGGGGGTCGGCGTGCGCAAGGTGAGAAGGCAGGGTGCGCAAATCGCCCTGCGGATTGATGATCTCGGCGAGCCCGGCGACCTCGTCAGGCGCAATCGGCGCGCGCTTCAAGCCTGACTCGGCCGACAAAAGGGCTGTGACCGCAGCCTCGCCCTCCTCCGGCTCCAGCGAGCAGGTACAGTAGACCAATGTCCCGCCGGGCTTCAGCAGGCTGGTGGCCCTCTGCAACAGGCGCTTCTGCAGGGGGCCGAGCGTGGCGATGTCGGCTTCCTGCCGGAGCCATGCGACATCTGGATGACGGCGGATGGTGCCGGTCGAGCTGCAGGGCGCGTCGATCAGGATGCCGTCGAAGCCGCCGGCGTCGCCCTGCCATTCGGTGGCGTCGACCACGATCGCCTCTGCTTCGAGCGACAGCCGCGTCATGTTGTCCTTCAGCCGCGCGACGCGGGCGGGCGAACGGTCGAGTGCAATGACGCGCGCGCCGGCTTGCGCGAGCTGCGCGGTCTTGCCGCCCGGCGCGGCGCAGAAATCGACAATGGTCTTGCCCTTGATGTCGCCGAACAGCCGCGCCGGCAGCGCTGCGGCTGCGTCCTGCACCCACCAGGCGCCTTCGGAAAAGCCCGGCAGCATGGTCACCGAGCCCTGCAATAGCGTGCGCACCGTTCCGGTCGGAAGCTGCTCGCCATGCAGCCGCGTCGCCCATTGCGCGGGGTCTGACTTCACCGTGAGATCGAGCGACGGCTCGTGCAGTATCGCATGCGCCATGGCTTTCGCGGTGGCTTCGCCATAATGCGCGATCCAGCGCTTCAACAGCCAGGGCGGGATGTCGAGTGTTTCGTTCTTCACCTCATCGACGAGGCCGGCGCCCTCGCGCGCACAGCGGCGCAGCACGGCGTTGACGAGCCCTGCATATTTGGCCGCACGCCGGTCGGATTGCACCAGCCGCACCGACAGGTCGACCGCGGCGTGATCGGGCACGTCCATCCAGAGGATTTGCGCGGCGCCGATCAGAAGCGCGCTTTGCGCGCGCGGCGCATCGGTGGGAATGCCGCGATCAAGCAGCCGCGACAGCAAATGGCCGAGCGTGCCGAGCCGGCGCAGGATGGTCGCCACCAGGCGGCGCATCAAGGCGCGGTCGCGATCGGCCAGCGTCTTCAGTGCCGGATGAGCGGCGGCGCCGTCGAGCTGGTCGTCCAGGGTGCGGTGCTTGTGCAGGACGCCGTCGAGTATATCGGCAGCGATCCGCCGTGCCGCCAGGCCGGGCACTTCAGCGGGTCGGGCTAGTCTTTGAGGCGGCATGCATGACCCGAAAGGGAAGAGGCAATTTCCGCAGGCGCAAATCTTCGGGGCATGCCATTCATAACCGGCCCCACCTCTGCCATGCGAATATGCCAAATGTAAGAATCGCCGCTGGCTTTTTCACCGGGGGCCACGATCTCTTGACCAGGATCCGGAAGTAGGAGGTTTGGCGATGCGTGACGATCCTTCACCGATCGATGCCAAGATCGATGCCAATTCCGAAAGCAGGCAATTGTCGCCGGCTGCGCAGCGTGCGCTCGCCGAAGCCGAGGCCCGGCGACAGCAGGCGGCCGCCACGGCCAAACTGTTGCCCAAGGAATATCATGGCCCGAAGGGACCGGAGCCGACGCGCTATGGCGATTGGGAGAACAAGGGCATCGCGTCGGACTTCTGAAACAAAAAGCCGCGCACAGTGCGCGGCTTTTGCTTTCTTTCGTGGTGGGTGTCGCTTAACGCGTCACCACGACCCGGGTGCCGACCGACACGCGGCCAAAGAGGTCGGTGATGTCGGGGTTGAGCATGCGGATGCAGCCGTAGGAGACGAAGCCGCCGACCGAGCCCGGCACGTTGGTGCCGTGGATCGCGTATTCGCCGCCGGCCAGCGTCATCGCCGCGACACCCATCGGATTGTGTGGCGAGCCGCCGGGAATCAGGTTCGGGATGCTTGGCTTGTCGTGCTTGACTTCCGCGGGCGGTGCCCAGGCGGGGTTGCGGTATTTGCCGTCGATCCGGGTCACGCCGGCCCACTGCTTGCCCGACTTGCCGACGCCGACGGGGTAGCGCATCGCGTGGCCGTCATCGAGGATCAGATAGAGGCGACGCTCGTTGGTCTTCACCACGATGGTTCCCGGCGAATATTCGGTGCCGCGCACCGGCACGAGTTCCGGCCGCGCCTGCGCTGCCGTCACAAAAAGCCCAGCCCCGATGGTCGCCGCCAGCGCCATCGCAATCCGCTTCGACATTCCCATTCTCCGCTTTCGCCCGCCCTGCCAGGGCGCCAATTGCCCAAATCCGGCCAAAACGTCGGCCTGCCCACGCATTGTTAACCGCGTGCGTTAACCGGATGGTTTCCACACGGCCCCGTGGGCTCGTTTCGATGGCGGGAGAAAAGGAAATCTTGGATTTAAAGTAAATGACTTGGAAACAACACTTGCCGGAAAACCGCCCCAGAGACGCCACACTTTCTGACGTTTGCGTGAGGGTGGCATCTGCCGCTGTTTTACGCGGTCGTTCGCGCCGCTTTACGTCGTCATTCCGAGTTCCCGTTGAGCGGGCCCCGGAATGACTGCAAGTTGGCTAGAGAGCCTGTTGCGATCAAAGCGGATTGTATCCGCAATGACGGACGTAGTTGGCGCATTCTTCAGGGGTGAAGAGGTTCAGGGTGCGTCCGATGAGATCCCAGAGGGCGTCGACGGTTTTGGCTTGGG